>ERZ1032915.3-NODE-3-length-117883-cov-10.144847_pt1 | contig 117883 bp, 120 predicted proteins | sample MGYA00517090_ERZ1032915 | MGnify/ENA primary metagenome ERZ1032915 (study PRJEB33719, sample SAMN04261607) | wastewater metagenome | biome: rural village; feature: latrine urine exit; material: soil | place: El Salvador | collected 2013-01-14 ...
CCCGCCGGCCAGCCAACCGCTGGCCGGCGAGCTGCGCATTCTTGGCGTCACGCCCGGCGCCAGGCTGCAACTGCCGCCGTTGCGCAAGCATGCGGAATTGACCGTCGAATTCACTGCCGAGGGCGCAAGCGGCCAGCTGTGGTGGTTTCTCAACGGCCGGCCATTGCAGCAAACGGACGACAACACGGCGTTCCAGCACGCCTTCACCCGCCCCGGCAAACAGCAACTCAGCGTGATTGACAGCAACGGGCAGACCGCCCTGCTGGAGTTCAGCACAGTGCTGCCTGTCACGGACTGACGCTGTCACCACATCATTCCCTGATGACGTCCGGACAAGCCCGTGGTTATAGTAGGGCCCTCAGCCAAGGAAGCCGCCATGCACAACATCCGTACCCCCAGAACTCTTCTGCACTTTCTCGCTATCCTGTTGTTTGGCAGCCTGCTGGCTTGCGGCCAGGACAGCAGCGACACGCAGAAAGCTGCTGCCACTGCGACAAGCAGCGTTACCGAGGCGGCTGGCAGCGCACCGGACCCGACACACTATCAGGGCCAGCCCCTGACACTGGTCGATGTGTCCGAACAGCAGGTGGACGGAGCGGCCACGCTGGTGCTGAGCTTTTCCGTACCCCTGCAGCCCGGCCAGACCTTTGCCGAGTTCATCAGCATCAATGACTTGACGGCAGCCACAGTACTGGAACCGGCCTGGGTACTGAGCGATGACGGCATGGAGCTGCGCCAGCGCCATCTGCCGCCCAAACACAGGCTGAATGTCGAGGTGCAAGCCGGACTGCAGGCAATCACCGGCACCCGGCTGCAACAGGACAGCCAGACCCGGCTGACCACCAACAACATGGAGCCCATGCTGGGCTTTGCCAGCAAGGGCTCGCTGCTGCCGATCGAGCTGGCACAGGGACTGCCGGTGCAGTCGCTCAACGTCAACGAGGTGGATGTGGACTTCTTCCGCATTCACGATGCCTCGCTGACGGGTTTCATCGCCCGCCATGCCGGCAGCGGCTTCTCCGTCTGGAACAATGACGACCTGCAGAGCATGGGCCAGCTGGTGTACAGCGGCCGTTTCGATCTGCAGGCTGAGGAAAACGTGCAGCAGCGTAGCCTGCTGCCGGTCAGCGAAATCAAGGTCCTGCAACAACCGGGCGTCTATTTCGCCGTCATGCGTCAGGCCGGCAACTTTGCCTACACCCAACCCGCCACGCTGTTCACCCTGAGTGACATCGGCCTCTCCGCACACCGTTCGCAGCAGACACTGGACCTGTTCGCTCTGGGCATTGCCGACGGCAAGAGTCTGGCCGGCATCGACATCCAACTACTGGATGCCAAAGGCAAGCTGCTCGACGAAGGCAAAACCGACCGCAATGGCCATCTGCAACTGCCGTTGCACAAGGACGCCACGCTGGCACTGGCCCGCAGCGGCCGGCAAACCAGCTTTCTGCCACTCAAGCGCGGTGCACTGGACCTGAGTGAGTTCGCCGGTCTGGACGGAGCCCCCCAGCGCGCCATGCAGCTGTTCGTGTTCGGCCCGCGCGATCTGTACCGTCCCGGTGAAACCGTTCTCCTCAATGCCCTGCTGCGGGATGCCGATGGCCAGCCGCTGCCAGCCCAGCCGGTACAGGCCCGCATCCTCACGCCGGACGGCCAGGAGCTGCGCAGCTTCATCTGGCAGCCGCAGGAAGCAGGCTTTTACCAGTACCAGCTGCAACTGGCCAGCAGCGCACCAACCGGCCGCTGGCAACTGGTCGTCGATCCGGACGGCAGCCAGGGTTCCTCTCAGATACGTCACGAGTTCCAGGTGGAAGACTTCATGCCCGAGCGCATGGCGCTTGAGCTGTCCGGCAGCGAACAGCCGCTGGCACCGGATGCGGCGCTAGACATCCGTGTGGAAGGCCGCTTCCTGTATGGCGCTCCCGCCGCCGGCAGCGAGGTGCAGGGCCAGCTGTTTGTACGGCCGCTGCGCGAGGCCCTGCCCGCCCTGCCCGGTTACCAGTTCGGCTCGGTGATGGAGAAGCTGCCAACCCAGAGTCTGGACTTCAAGGCCGTCCTCACCGACGACAAGGGCCACGCCAGTCTGCAGATGAAAAGCCAGTGGGACGAGGCCCGCTCGCCGCTGGAGCTGGTGGCCCGAATCAGCCTGATGGAGTCCGGCGGCCGCCCGATCACCCGCCGTCATCTGCAAGCGGTCTGGCCGGCACCACAACTGGTCGGTATCCGTGGTCATTACACCAGCGACAACCGGGTGGATGAGAACTCTCTGGCCAGCTTCAGCCTGGTACTGGCCAACGCCGCAGGGGAACTGCAGGCCGCCGACAACCTGCAGGTACGCCTGATCCGCGAGCGCCGCGATTACTACTGGAGCTACTCGGCCGATACCGGCTGGCGCTCCCGCTACAGTGAAAAGAACCTGACCCTGCAACAGCGTCAGATCAGCCTTGACGGCAAGACGCCGGCGCAAATCGAGTTTCCCGTGCAGTGGGGCTCCTACCGCATCGAGGTGGAAGATCCGCAGACCGGTCTGGTCAGCAGCGAGCGCTTCTGGGCCGGCTATCGCTGGCAGGACAGCAGCGAGGATGGCGGCGTGCGCCCCGACCAGGTGCGTCTGAAGCTGGACCGCGCCGCCTACCGCAACGGCGAGACCGCCAGGGTGCGCATCGAGGCGCCGCATGCGGGTTCCGGCTATGTGCTGGTGGAGTCGGCCGACGGCCCGCTCTGGTGGCAGAACATCGACGTACCGGCCGACGGGCTGGACGTGCGCATTCCCGTCGACAAGGACTGGAAACGCCACGACCTCTATGTCACCGCACTGGTGGTACGTCCCGGCGCACACAGTGCCGAACAGACCGCAAAACGGGCCGTGGGCGTACTGCACCTGCCATTGGACCGCAGCAGCCATGCGCTGCAACTGGAACTGGAAGCTCCGGACAGCACCCGCCCCGGTCGCGATCAGCAGATACGCATCAAGGTACGCGATGCCGACGGCAAGATTCCGGCCGGCAGTCGCGTGCTACTGTCGGCAGTGGATGTCGGCGTGCTCAACATCACCGGCTACAAGACACCGGACCCGCTGGACAGCTTCTTTGGCCGCAAGGCCTATGCCATCGACCAGCTTGATGTCTATGACCAGCTGATCGACGCCGGCAAGGCCGGGTTGGCCCGCCTGCGCTTCGGCGGTGACGCCGCGCTGGAACAGGGTGGCGACCGGGCTCAAAGCCACGTCCAGATCGTCGCCTGGCAAAGCGATGTACTCACTGTGGATGCCGACGGCTATGCCGAAACCCGCCTGCCGCTACCGGAGTTCAACGGCCAGCTGCGGCTGATGGTTCAGGCCTGGGGTGGCGACCGTTTCGCCAGCAGCGAACAGCTGATGACCGTGGCCGCACCGCTGGTGGCCGAGCTGGCCATGCCGCGTTTTCTCGCCCGGGGCGATGACAGCCAACTGATGCTGGAGCTGCACAACCTGACCGACCAGCCACAAAGTCTGCAGCTGGCACTGAACACCGGCGACCTGCTGGAGCTGCCCGAAGCCCTGCCAGAGACCCTCACCCTGGCTGCCGGCCAGCGTCAGCGTCTGCCCGTTCCTGTACGGGCCGTGGCTACCGGCACCAGCGAACTGGCCCTCAGGGTCGATGGCCTGCGGTTGCCGGATGAAATCCTGCCCGCCCTGCAGCGCCAATGGCAGCTGGATGTGCGCTCGCCCTAGCCAAACCAGTCACGTCGCATCACCCGCCTGCTACAACCGGGCGAACACTGGAGCAGTGCCGATGACTGGCTGGACGACTGGCTGCCGGGCAGTATCCGTGCCCGCCTGAGTCTGTCGACACAGCCCATGACCAGCCTGGCCACGCTGGTACGCTCTCTGTACGAATACCCCTATGGCTGCTCCGAGCAAACCGCCAGCCGCCTGTTGCCGCTGCTGTATCTGCCGGCCGAACGCCTCTCGGAGCTGCTCGACAAGCCGGTCACCACGGAACAGCGCCGTCAGCTGTTGCAAAGCGGCATCGAGCATCTGCTGGGCATGCAGCGCCCGGATGGTTCCTTTGCCATGTGGGATAGCAACGGCGAGGAGATCCCCTGGAACAGCGTGCTGGCCACCGACTTTCTGCAACAGGCCAGCCGGCAGGGGCTGGAGGTGTCTGCCGTACGACTGGACAAAGCCCGCGAGCGCCTGCTGCGCTATGTGCGTGAAGGCTATCTGGTCAGCTACAGGTACACCGATGATGTCGCCCACAGCCGGCTGGCCACCCAGAGCTACGCCGCCTATGTGCTGTCGCAGCAGCAGCCGGTACCACTGAGCGCCCTGCGCACCCTGTACAACCGCGCCGCCGATGCCAAAACCCCGCTGGCACTGGTGCATCTGGCCGTGGCACTGGACAAGGCCGGTGACGGTCAGCGTAGCCGGCAGTTGCTGCAAAAAGCCGGCCTGTTCCAGCGTGATCGTCACCTTTGGGTGCAGGATTACGGCAGCCCGCTGAGCGATCTGGCCTGGCAAATCCACGCCCTGCACAGCAACGGCCTGCTGCCGGATGCCCTGCTCGGCCCACGGCTGGAGCAGCTGGTGGATGCCATTCACGGCAAGCGCTGGCTGTCGACCCAGGAAAACGCCGCCGCCTTCATGGCGCTGTACAATGCTGGCCTTGGCAGCAGCGAACCCTGGCAGGCCAGCCTGCAGACGGGCAGCCGCGCGCTTACGCTATCGTCGGAGCAGTCCGCCCGGAATCTTGGCAATGTCGACCTGCGCCAACCACTGACCGTCACCAACGATTCCGAGCGTGCACTGTATCTGGTGCTCAATGCCCGGGGTAACCCCGGGCAGTACAGCCCGCAGCCGGACAACGTGCTGAAGATCGAGCGTGATCACTTCAATCTAGACGGAACCCCGGCGCAGCTGGATCAGCTGGCCAGTGGCGACCTGCTGCTGGTGCGACTGCAGGTCAGCGCCAGCGAAACCGTGCGCGATGCACTGGTGGTGGATTTGCTGCCGGCCGGTTTCGAACTGGAAAACCAGAACCTGGGCCAGAGCAGCGTTTTTTTGGAGGAGGTAGCCAGCTTTTCAAGCTGGCAGAAGGCTATGAAGGAGGCGGAAATCGCCACCCAGTCCTTCCTTGACGACCGCTATGTGGCTGCTGTGGAAGTGGAGCCATCGCGGGCCACCGAGCTGCTGTACCTGGTTCGAGCCGTGACTCCGGGCGAATACCGGCTACCACCGGTGCAGGTACAGTCCATGTACCGGCCCGATTGGCAGGCCGGATATAGGGGAGATGTTGGCAGGGTTGTGATTCGTTAGAGTACAAAAACTGTAGGTGCGAATTCATTCGCACAAAAGGCATCGAAGAGACCTTGCGGCGCGCGTCATATGCCCGGCGTTGCCGGGCAGTGTTCGAATGAATTCGAATCTACCCCATCGCCATGCCCGGCAGGATTTGCGAGGCGATGTAGAGGTAGATCACCACGCCCGAGGCGTCACACACCGAGGTGATCAGCGGCGCACTGGCGCTGGCCGGGTCCAGGCCGAACTTGCTCAACACAAAGGGCAGGCTCATGCCGATCACGCAACCGACCATGACAATGCTCACCATGCTCATGGCCAGCACCAGCGCCACCAGCGAGTCGCCACGGATATAGCCCAGCAGCGAAACCGCCGCCGCCATGGTACAGCCCAGCAACAGGGCCACGGTGGCCTCACGGCCCAGCAGCATGAACCAGTCCTTCATGACCACCTCACCGGTGGCCATGGCCCGCACCATCAGGGTGGACGACTGGGAACCGGCGTTACCGCCACTGTCGACCAGCAGCGGCAGGAAGAACACCAGCACCAGGTTGGCGGCAATGATGTCCTCGAAGTGAGCGATGCCAGCACCGGAAAACAGGTTGCCGAACACCAGCAGCACCAGCCAGAACACCCGCTTGCGGTACAGCAAGCCGATGGTGGCATCCTTCATGTTGCCCACGGCGGTGGTCACACCGGCCGACTTGTGGAAGTCGTCCGTCACTTCCTCGCTGACCACGTCCATGGCATCGTCATGGGTCACGATACCCACCAGGCAACCGTTTTCATCGATGATCGGCAGGGCCAGCAGGTCATAACGGGTGATGCGACGGGCGATCTCTTCCTGGTCTTCATCCACCTCGCCGCGGACCACGTCCTCGGTCATCAGCTCGCTGATCTTGGTCGATGGGTCGGCCAGAATCAGGTCACGCAGCGACACCACGCCAAGCAGTTTGCGGTCGTCACCCACTACATAGGAGTGGTAGATGGTTTCCGCATCCGGGGCTTCCAGACGCAGGGCATGCAGGGCCTGGCCAACGTTCATGTCGGCACGCAGCATGGCGTAGTCGGAAGTCACCAGGGCACCGGCGGTGCCCTCCTGATAGGACGCCAGCCTGCGGATATCTTCGCGCTCGGCATGGGCCAGCGCCGGCAGCAGCTCGTCCTGCAGATCCTGGTCCAGCCGCTTGAACAGGTCGGTCCGTTCGTCCGACGGCATTTCGCCAACCAGCTGGGCAAGAATGCTGCGCGGAAACTCCTCTGCCAGTTGCACCTGCTCCTCGGGATCGAAGTAGGCATAGATCTCGGCACGGTCCGGCAGACGGGCCAGCAGGCCCCAGGCCAGCTCCGGTGCTACCAGCTCCAGGACATCGGCAATATCCACCGGACGCAGGCCCTTGAGGGCTTCCAGTGCCTCATCAAGCTGGTTGTTTTGCAGGGTTTCGCTCAGAACGAGCGCAATTTCTTCGTGGGTGTTGCTCATCGGTGGGGCCTCCGGCCTGCGTAGGTACGCAGCCCGGCAGCAACATCTCCCGGAAGGGAAATCGGCAGTACCGGGCCGTTCAGCGGCAGGTAGTCAGGTTGTCATGTAAAGCCGTCCGCCAGGGACATGTACAGGAACTTTCCATACGGTCTTGGGCATCTCGCAGCACCGCAAATGCGGCGGGCGAATACTACGTCAACAACCGGCAAAGAACAACCGGAGCCGCGCTACACAAGGCTTTCGCGACATGCCCCCGGCATTTACAGCAGCAGGGGCAAAATGGCTCCGGCCGGTCCCTGCAGACTGTACTCCCGAGCATGACGCACAGCTACCGGCTCCGGATTGACATGAATCACGGTCGCTCCGCTGCGCGCGGCCACATCCGGGATCATGGCGGCCGGCTGCACCACTCCGGAAGTGCCTACCGAAAGCAGGCAGTCGCAGTCCTCGGCTGCCGCAAAGGCATCCTCCAGCGCGCGCTCCGGCAAGGCCTCGCCGAACCAGACCACGCCGGGACGGATCAGCCCGCCACAATGCCCGCACTCGGGCGGCGGTATCGCCTGCTCGCTATCCATGGCCGGCTCATCGGCAAAATTGTGTGGCCGGGAGCAGTCAAAGCAGCGCGGTGCAAAGATGCTGCCATGCAAGTGCAGCACGCCGGTGCTACCGGCCCGCTCATGCAGGTCATCCACGTTCTGGGTGATCAGCGTCAGCCTGCCCACCTGCCGCTCCAGCCGTGCAATGGCATGATGCGCCGGGTTGGGCTCCACCTTCAGCAGCAACTGCCGCCGCCATTCATACCAGCCCCAGACCAGGGCAGGGTCACGTTCAAACGCCTGTGGTGTGGCCAGCTGCATGGGATCGAAACGGGCCCACAGCCCGGTCAGGGCGTCACGAAAAGTGTGCACTCCGCTTTCCGCGGACACCCCGGCTCCGGTAAACACCACCAGGTGGCCGGCATTGCGTACGGCATCCCGTACCTGTTGTGGAATCTGGCTCATCATCTGACCTCCCGTATACGGGCCGGACAGTCTGCCGGGCGCAAAGGAACAATTTGGGCCCGCCTCTGGTCTTTAGACGGTTGGCGCTGCAGAATATCGGCTCACGCGTCATTACTCCTGTTCCGTCCTTTTTATCATACATTCACTCATGCCTGCCCTTGCGTCCCCCGGCCGGTTCTGGCTATCCCTGCTGTTGCTGATCCCGCTGCTGGGCGGCTGTGCCGGCGTCAAGACACTCAGCGTCAGCACCTCGGACTACGTTTCCCAGCGCCGTGGTGACGTGCTGACCACCGGCGAGCTGAGCGCCGACAGCCATGCCGCGCTGCAGGTCATCGGCCTGGATCCGGTCCGCTGCCGGCAAGATGCCGACAGTTGCCGCGCACGGCTGGCCGACAGCAACGGGCTGGATGCCGAGCAGCGCACCGCGACACTATCCGAACTCTGGCTGCAACAGGCGCTGAACGGCAGCGATGAGACGACCCGCGATGAAGAACGCCTGGATGCCTGGCTGCAGGCGGCACGCCATGCCTATGCCTACCTGTTCTTCAGCGAGCGGGCCGCCAACGAACGTGCACTGGAGGACCGCCAGACGCAGGTCCGCGACTACTACAACTTTGCCGTACAACAGGCGGTAACCCGTCTGTTTGAAGAACAGCGCCGCATGTTCCTGAAAAATCTGGACCCGCACGGCAGCTTCCATGCCCGGGCCGGCGACTGGCAGATCACCGGCAAGCTTCGCAACCTGCGCCTGTCCCGCGAACAGCGTCTGCCCCATCAACTGATCCCCGCCTCTTCGCTGACCTTCCAGGGCGTGCGCAACCAGTACCGCCGTGACGGACTGGGCGCCGAGCTGGTGGCCGTCATGGCGAAAAAGGTAATCACCAGCAGCAGCAACCAGAAAACCTTCAGCGAAACGCCCTTTCCGGCGCTGACGCTGGTGCTGCGCTTTCCCGGTGACAGCCTGGAGGAGGTGCTGACAACCGACCGTGTCGAGTTGCTGGGCTTCGATCCCTACCGGCTCGACCATCTGACCCTGGCCGGCCAGCATGTTCCGCTGGCCGCCAATTTCACCTCCGGCTATGGCCTGTGGCTGGCCCGCTCCGGCTTTGCCAACCAGTCGCTGCTGACCCTGATCGGCCGTGGCGAAATTCTCGAGCAGCCCCACGTATACCTGATGCAGCCCTACGATCCGCGTCGCCGCATCATTGTCCTGCTGCACGGACTGGCCAGCAGCCCGGAAGCCTGGATCAATATGGCCAACGAGATCCTTGGCGATGAGAACCTTCGCAAGAACTACCAGATCTGGCAGGTGTACTACCCGACCAACGTGCCCATCGCCGTCAACCGCGAACAGATCCATGCCGCATTGCAGGACACCCTGAACAGCCTGGATCCACATGGACGGCACCATGCAACCAGCGACCTGGTGCTGATCGGTCACAGCATGGGCGGCGTGCTGGCGCGTCTGCTGGTCTCCGAATCCGGTGACCGGCTGTGGCAGGACATCGTCGACCGCTACCAGCTCAACGGCCAGCGCAAGACCCGTGCCCGCAAGGCGCTCAAGTCCTATGCCTGGTTCGAGCCACTGCCGCAGGTACGCAGGGCCGTGTTCATTGCCGCCCCCCATCGCGGCACCCCGGTTGCCGAATACCGGCTGGCACGCTGGACCGCCAACCTGATCCGCCTGCCGTTTTCCGTGCTGGGGCGCATGACCGAAATCGCCCAGCTGCTGGTCGACCCCGGTTCCGCCAAGGCCCGGCCGGTCGCCCGCGGTTTCACCAGCATCGGCACCCTGAGCGACCAGGACCCCTTCATCCTTTCTGCCGCGCAATTACCCATTGCCGCCGATGTGCCGTACCATTCGATCATCGGCCACGACAAACTCAAGGTACCCCTGCTGCAATCCAGCGATGGTGTTGTGCCCTACCAGAGCGCCCATCTGGACGGCGCGCTTTCGGAGAAGGTCATCCACTCCTGGCACAGTGTGCAGGAAACCCCGGAGGCCATTCTCGAGATCCGCCGCATCCTGCATGAGCACCTGAAGGCACCCGCGCCGGTGGAGGCCAACTGATGCTGCAATTTCTCCTGCGCCTGCTGCTGACCCTGCTGTTGCTGCCCGCCATGGCCTGGGGCCTGCTGGCACTGCACTACCAGCTGCCTTTCAACCAGCCGCAGAACCTGTTCATCCAGGTCACCTGGCTGGGGCTGGGTGGCTATGCCCTGTTCCTGCTGTGGAACGGTTTCTGGAAAACCGCACTGATCCTCTACCTGGTACTGCACGGCGAGCTGCTGCTCTGGTGGGAGCAGATCCAGCCCTCGCACGAACGCGACTGGGCCGATGATGTGGCGCAAATGACCACCGGCCAGATCGAGGGCAACCTGGTCACCCTGCACAACGTGCGCAACTTCGACTGGCGCTCGCCCACCGACTATGCAACGCACTGGGAAACCCGCCAGTACGACCTGAGCCGGCTGCGCTCGGTCGACATGATCACCTCGCACTGGGGCATGGCCAGCATTGCCCATGTACTGGTGTCATTCGGCTTTGACGATGGCGGCTTTGTCACCTTCACCGTGGAGATCCGCAAGGAAAAGGGCGAGGAGTTTTCCGAGCTGGGCGGTTTCTTCAAGCAGTTCGAACTGAGCATTCTGGCCACCGACGAGCGCGACGCGGTTGCCGTGCGTCCCAATGTGCGGGGCGAAGACAGCTACCTGTATCGCATTGCCATGCCTGCGCAGGTGCGGCGCGCCCTGTTTCTGGCCTATGTGGAGCGGGCCAACCAGCTGGCCGCCAAACCACGCTTCTACAACACCATCACGGTCAATTGCACCACCCTGGTGTACAGCATGATGCAGCAGATCAGCGGCGGCTTCCCGCTCGACATACGCCTGCTGCTGACCGGCTACCTGCCTTCCTACATCAAGGCCCAGGACGGCCTGATGAGCGGCTTCGACCTGCAGGAACTGCGCCAGCTGGGCCATATCAACAGCCGCTCCCGCAGCGCGGCCGGCCAGGACGATTATTCGCTGCAGATCCGCCGGGGCGTACCTGGCTGGCTGCACGAGCCCGAGCCGCAACCTGCCCGGCCCGAATCCTCCTCATACCCGCAGGGCCTGCCCTTCTGAAAACCCGGCCGGCCGAGCATGCACTGGCTGGCAAGGCTCTTCTGTACTGCCTGCAAAACGACCGGCAAATGCAGTCACCCAACTGTCTGGAATGGTTAATTTCTATACAATTTCGACCGTTCGTCAGAAAATCCGGACAACCCGTTTTTCCCTCTGTCCACGTCCCATACCGCCAACCAGACAGGGCATGCAACTGGATGTTTTTAAAACGGATTCACCCACCCTCCCAATTTGCATACAGCCCGTATTTCACGCACCAAAACCGGGATTCTTTCGTGAAATTCGCGGTTGCAATGGTTTTTTCATCTCTCTAGGGTAAAAAACGTTTTTTGCAACCCACGGAACCTGTTTTGAGTACTGCCAAAGTCAATCTGCGTCAGCCCGATGACCAGGACGGCTACTCCCTGAACCAGCTGGTAGCCCGCTGCCAGCCCCTTGATACCAACTCGGTCTATTGCAATCTGCTGCAATGCACCGATTTTTCCGACACCTCCATTGCTGCCGAAAACGAATCCGGCACGCTGGTCGGCTTCATCTCCGGTTATCGCCCTCCTGCCCGGCCGGATACCCTGTTCATCTGGCAGGTGGCAGTCGACAGCAGCATGCGTGGTCAGGGCCTGGCCTTGCGCATGTTGCTGGCACTGGTTGAACGGACCGCTCGCCAACACGGCGTGCGCTATCTGGAAACCACCATCTCTCCCGACAATGCTGCCTCGCAGGCGCTGTTCATCAAGGCCTTCCGCACCCTGGATGCCTACTTTGAAACCCGCACACTGTTTGGCCGTGACCGGCATTTCGCCGGCCTGCACGAGGATGAAACTCTTTACCGTGCCGGCCCCCTCTCCCTTTCCCAAACCACTTCCCGGAACACGGAACAATAAAGGTCTACCCATGGAAACCTTCAAGCAAAACGAGTCCGGCGTACGCAGCTACTGCCGCTCCTTTCCCATCATTTTCGACAAGGCCACAGGCGCCGAGCTGTTCAGCATCGATGGCAGGCGTTACATCGACTTTCTGGCCGGCGCCGGAACGCTCAACTACGGCCATAACCACCCCGTGCTCAAACAGGCGCTGCTGGACTACATCACCGCGGACGGACTGACACACGGTCTCGACATGTATTCCAGGGCCAAGGAACATTTTCTCGAGACCTTCAGCCGCATCATCCTCGAACCGCGCAACATGCAGGACTACGTAGTGCAATTCACTGGCCCGACCGGAACCAACGCGGTTGAAGCGGCCCTGAAGCTGGCCCGCAAGGTGACCGGCCGCAACAACGTGATCAGCTTCACCAACGGCTTCCACGGCTGCTCACTGGGCGCACTGGCGGCCACCGGCAACGAACATCACCGGGGTGCTGCCGGTGTCACCCTCAACGACATCAGCCGCATGCCGTACGCCAATTATTTCGGCAAGGAAATCAGCACCATCGCCATGATGAAACAACTGCTGGAAGACCCCTCCAGCGGGGTGGACAAGCCGGCAGCGGTGATTGTCGAGGTGGTGCAAGGCGAAGGCGGACTCAACACGGCTTCCGCCAACTGGCTGCGCCAGCTGGAAAAACTGTGCCGCCAGCACCGGATGCTGCTGATCGTTGACGATATCCAGGCCGGCTGCGGCCGTACCGGAAGCTTCTTCAGCTTTGAGGAAATGGGCGTACAGCCGGACATCATCACCCTGTCCAAGTCGCTGAGCGGTTACGGCCTGCCCTTTGCCGTCGTGCTGCTGAAGAAAGAACTGGACCAGTGGAAGCCCGGCGAGCATAACGGCACATTCCGCGGCAACAACCACGCATTCATCACTGCCGCAGCCGCCTTCGAGCATTTCTGGACAACCGCGGACTTTGCCCTGTCTGTCCGCGAGAAGGGACAGCACATTCGCACCCGCATGGAGCAGATTGCCTGTCGCCACCCGATGGCCGGCCTGACCGTAAAGGGCCGCGGCATGATGCTGGGCATCGAATGCCCGGATGGCGAATCCGCCGGCCTTGTCTGCGAAAAGGCATTCGACCGTGGACTGATCATTGAAACCAGCGGCAACCACAGCCAGGTGGTCAAATGCCTTTGCCCGCTCGTCATCAGTCCAGAGCAGATCGACCGGGCCATGGACATTCTCGATGCCGCCTTCGCCGAGGTGTTTGCCACAGCCGGCGCGGCTGCCAGGCAATCCGACCAGCACCGGCAGCCGTCCTGCCTGCAGCGGGCCAGTTCCGCATAGGCGAACGCGGAACACCCGCAGTCGCACGCCTCTACCCTTTTATCCACCCCGACAGAACATCAGGAATAGCAATGATTGTCCGAACCCTCGAAGAATGTGAAAACAGCCCGCGCCGCGTAGTCGCGGAAAATTGGGAAAGCACTCGCATGCTGCTCAAAGACGACAAGATGGGCTTCTCTTTCCATATCACCACCATTTACGCCAACACGGAAACCCATATCTGGTACCAAAACCATCTGGAATCGGTCTACTGCATCAGCGGCGAAGGCGAAATCGAAACCCTGGCCGACGGCAAGGTATACCCCATCCGGCCGGGAACCCTCTACATCCTGGACCAGCATGACGAGCACCTGCTACGCGGTTTTTCGGAAATGAAGATGGCCTGCGTGTTCAACCCGCCGCTGAGCGGCAAGGAAGTGCACGATGAAAACGGCGTGTACCCGCTTGAAACCGCCGCACCGGCCTCCTGAACCTTCGCGACTGCCACATGACGGACCGCTGCCTGCCCCCGCACCTGCTGCATGGCGGTGCAACGCAGGCATTCCGGTCACCGGCAGGCCTCTCCATGCACATGGTTTGCACAAGCCTGCGCCATATCCGATAATCGGCATCCATGCGTGCTCCACGCGCACCCTGCCAACCTGTCCGCTGCGGAATCTGACCTCAATATGCATAGCGTAGAAAAAATCGGCGGCACATCCATGAGCAGCTTTGCGGATGTGCTCAACAACATCTTCCTAACCGAGCATCCCGAACACGGCGTCTACCAGCGAATCTTCGTGGTTTCCGCCTACAGCGGCATGACCAACCAGCTGCTGGAACACAAGAAGACCAGCGAGCCCGGCGTCTACCAGCGCTTTGCCGAAGCCAGCAGCGACGAAGCCTGGCAGCAGGCCCTGGAAGAGGTGCGCGCGGCGATGCTGACCAAGAACGAGGAAATCTTCGCCGACAACGCACATGCCCTGCAGCAGGCCAACCAGTTCATCAGCGGCCGCATCGACGACTGCTCCCACGTCATGCGCAGCCTGCAGGAGCTGTGCCACTACGGACATTTCCAGCTGGCCGAGCATCTGATGAAGGTGCGCGAGATGCTGGCCTCGCTCGGCGAGGCGCACAGTGCCTTCAACACGGCACTGGCGCTCAAGCTGCGCGGCATCAATGCCCGCTTCGTCGACCTGACCGGCTGGCAGCAGAACAATACGCAGATGAATTTCGAGGAAACCATCGCCGACCATTTCAAGGGCATCGACTTTGCCAGCGAACTGGTCATCGCTCCGGGTTACACCCACTGCAGCGAAGGGCTGATGAACACCTTCGACCGTGGCTATACCGAGATCACCTTTGCCCAGATCGCTGCCGCCACCGGCGCCAGGGAAGCCATCATCCACAAGGAATTCCACCTGAGCACCGCCGACCCCAACCTGGTGGGCCAGGACAAGGTGGTCACCATCGGCATGACCAACTATGACGTGGCCGACCAGCTGTCCAACCTGGGCATGGAGGCCATCCACCCGCGCGCCGGACGCACCCTGCGCCGCGCCGGAGTCGAACTGCGCATCAAGAACGCCTTCGAGCCCGAACATGCCGGCACCCTGATCTGCCAGGACTACGCCAGCAAGACGCCACGCGTGGAAATCATCGCCGGCCGCAAGGATGTGTTCGGCATCGAGGTGTTCGACCAGGAGATGCTGGGCGATCCGGACTATGACACCGAGATCAGCAGCATCATCAAGCAATTGCGCATCTATGTGGTCAACAAGTCGCGCGATGCCAACAGCATCACCTATTTCTGTGCCGGCTCGCGCAAGATCATCAACCGCGCCGCGCGCCTGATCGAGGAACGCTACGAGCAGGCCGAGGTCACCGTGCACAACGTCGCCATCGTCTCCGCCATCGGCTCCAACATGAAGGTCAAGGGCATCCTGGCCCGCACCGCAAGCGCACTGGCCGATGCGGACATCAACGTCCAGGCATTGCAGCAGACCATCCGCCAGGTGGAGGTGCAGATCGTGGTGCAGGAAAGCGAGTACGAGGCTGCCATCATTGCGCTGCACCATGCCCTGATCGAGCCGGAAAACTACAAGGGCGTGATCAACCAGGCCATCTGAGACTGCCGCCGGCCGGTATGGCTGCCGGCGGTTCCGGTTGCCGTTCCCGCAAGCCTGCGACATTCTGCTGCTGACAACGATCTACATTAATGTATACTCTCCTCAAATCAACCTACGGAGAGATACCATGAAAAAAACAATGATTGCCCTTGGTCTGGCACTGACCGCTTCCGGCGCCATGGCTGCAGACAAGCAACAGGTCACCGTTTCCCTGACCTCCGGCAGCAGCATGGCGCAGGGCATGGCCATGGTACTGGCCAACCAGATGCAAGAGCAGGGTGCGCAGGTGGATATCCTGCTGTGTGACAAGGGTGGTGACATCGCACTGAAGGACGCCGGCGGCGAAGCCCTCAAGCCCAACAACGTCACCCCGACCCAGCTGCTGGATGCAGCCATCAAGAAAGGCGCTACCGCCTCCGTCTGTGCACTGTACCTGCCCAACACCGGCAAGACACCGGAAGACCTGCGCGAAGGCGTGACTCCGGCCAAGCCTGCCGACATGGGTGCCCGCCTGCTGGAGCCCGGCCGCAAGCTCATCGGCTTCTAACCAGCCAATCCGGATGTTCGACAGACCCCTGCACTGCAGGGGTCTGTTGTTTCCGGGCCTAGAAATCCTTAAGGGCGGCAACCAGCATGTCGATGAAGGCGCGGGTCTTGGTTGGCAACAGCCGGCGCCCGGGAAATACCGCCCAGACCATGACGCTCGGCAGCTGCCAGTCAGGCAGGATCCTTTTCAGCTGGTTCGCCTTGACCCTCGTCTGGGCAATGCGATGCGGCAAGGCAACGATGCCGGCACCGCTGCAGGCCAGATGCATCAGCAGTTCCGGTGTATTGGCCTGGATGCGGGCCTGCGTCTCTGCCGTCCACTTGACGTCCCCGCTTTCCAGCTCCCATTGCTGCAGCTGACCGCTGCTGCTGCGCAATAGCAGGGCCTGATGATCCGTCAGCTGTTCGGGGGCTTCCGGCTCACCGTGCGCCAGCAGGTAGTCCGCACTGGCATAGAGCCCGCTGTCCAGCTGTGCCAGCCGGCGGGCAACCAGCAGGGAATCATCCTGCAGCTGGCCAATGCGCACCGCCAGGTCAAAGCCTTCGGCCAGCAGGTCCACTCGCCTGGCAGACAGGTTCAGCTCCAGACTGACCTTGGGATGCAGCGCCGAAAAGGCCGCCAGCATGTCCACCAGAAACAGGTTGGCGAAGTCTCCGGGAATCGATACCCGCAAACGGCCGCTGGGCTCCAGCTTGCGCTGCTCGCTCAGGGCCCAGGCCGATTCGACCTCCTGCGCCACCTGTTGTGCATGTTCCAGCAGCGCCCTGCCGAAGTCGGTCAGGTGCATCTGCCGGGTGGTGCGGTTCAGCAGCCGCTCGCCGAGCTGCTCCTCCAGCGCAGTCACGCGCCTGGAGACCGTCGACTTGGGACGGCCCAGCCGTTCTGCCGCTGCCGTGAAGCTGCCCGCTTCAGCCACCCGGGCAAAAACCAGCAGATCATCTGCAGACAATTGTTCACTTCCTGCAACAATGCTATGCATTTTCACCCCCTAATCAAACATTGCTTCATCTAATAGAATAATCACATCGTAAACAGAAATGGAGCAAGTTGCATGAGAATCCTGCAAATCAACGGTAGTGCCCGTTCCAGTGGCGCACATTCCACCACAGTAGCCAACCGCATCAGCCAGCGTCTGCTGGAGCAGAACCCCGCTGCCCGGCTGGAAGTGCTCGATCTGTCCACCGACCCGGTTCCGGTATTTGATGAAGCGGCCATCCAGGCCGTCTTCACCCCGCCGGCCGAGCGCAGCGAAGGACAGCAGGCACGCGCCGAACAGAGCATGGCACTGGTCCGCCAACTGCAGGATGCCGATGTGCTGGTGCTGGGTGTACCCATGTACAACTTCGGCATCTCCTCACAGCTCAAGGACTGGATCGACAACGTCAGCCTCAATCAGGTGACCTTCCGCTATACCGAAAACGGTCCTGAAGGCCTGCTGAAGAACAAGCGGGCGCTGGTCGGCTTTGCGCGCGGCGGACTCTACCGTGACAGCGAAGCCGACACCCAAACGCCCTATTTCCGCGCCTGGCTGAAATTTGTCGGCATCGAGGACGTGCAGTTCGTCTATGCCGAAGGCCTGAACATGGGTGAGGAAGCCAGCCAGGCGGGCTTTGCCGCTGCCGAACAGGATCTGGCCACAGCTCTGCCGGTCAAGGAGGAATCATGAGTGAAGTACGCAAGATCGAACAGGTGCTGCACGGCCACGCCACTGCCGATGGCGCAGGCGTCAGCCTGACCCGCTACCTGCACGGCCCGGCCCTGCAGAAGCGGCTGGACCCCTTCCTGATGCTGGATGCCTTTGGCAGCGACGATCCGGACCAGTACATTGCCGGTTTTCCCGATCATCCGCACCGCGGCTTCGAAACCATCACCTACATGCTGGAAGGCCGCATGCTGCACCGCGACAGCGCCGGCAACGAGGGCCTGCTGGAAAGCGGAGACCTGCAGTGGATGTGCGCCGGCAAGGGCGTCATCCACTCGGAAATGCCGCAACAGGTGGCCGGCCGCATGGAAGGCTTCCAGCTCTGGCTCAACCTGCCCGCCCGGGACAAGCTGTGCCAGCCCTGGTACCGGGACCTGTCCGGCAGCAATCTGCCGGTCCATCAGACAGACGATGGCAGCCGGATCCGCGTGATTGCCGGCCAGGCACGGGGAATCAGCGGACGGGTCGAGCGTCCGCTTACCGAGCCGCTGTATCTGGATGTCGAGCACAAGGCTGGCGCAACCCTGTTGCACGAGATTCCGGCCAGCCACAACGCCTTCGTCCAGCTATATCGCGGCTCGATCGAGATCGATGACAAGCTGCTGCAGGCACCCTGCATGGCGATCCTCGACAACCCGTCCGACAGCAGGGGCGTGGAGATCCGGGCCAGCGAAGACAGCCGTTATCTGGTGATCGCCGGCCGGCCGCTCAACGAACCCATCGAGCAGTACGGCCCCTTTGTCATGAACACCAAGGAAGAGATCTACCAGGCCGTGCAGGATTACCGCAACGGTCTGCTGGGCTAGAACTCCTGCACCAGCGCCACCATCCGCAGCCTGCAGCGCCCTCGATCGACCCGGAAAGCCGCTGTCTTTGCCCTGTACGCTCCGGATACGCTAAAATTCATCGTCCACCCCGCATCAGGATCCGCTTTCATGAACCGTGTGCTCTACCCGGGAACCTTCGATCCCATCACCCATGGCCATAGTGACCTGGTTGAACGGGCCGCACGCCTGTTTGACGAAGTCATCATCGCCGTGGCAGCCAGCCCAAAAAAGGGCCCCCTATTCCCCCTTGAGCAGCGCGTGGAGCTTGCCCGCGAGGTCACCGCACACCTGCCCAACGTCCAGGTGCAAGGATTCAGCAACCTGCTGGCGCACTTTGCCAGGGATGTCGGTGCCAACGTACTGATGCGCGGCCTGCGTGCGGTTTCGGATTTTGAATACGAATTCCAGCTGGCCAACATGAACCGCAAACTGATGCCCGAGGTGGAAAGCCTGTTCCTGACTCCCTGTGAGCAGTACTCGTTCATTTCGTCCACGCTGGTGCGGGAAATCGCCGCACTGGATGGCGATATTTCAGAATTCGTGCATCCTGCTGTGGCCAGCGCCCTGCGCGAACGCTTCAACAACTGACCCGCACCACAACCGCAAAGTCCGCTCGCGCAGGCACTGCACCTTTGCGCAAACAGCCCAACCAGGAGTCCAGTCATGGCCTTGATGATTACCGACGACTGCATCAATTGCGATGTATGCGAACCCGAATGCCCCAACAGTGCCATTTCACAGGGCGAGGAAATCTACGAAATCGATCCCGACCTGTGCACCGAGTGCGTGGGCCACTATGACGAGCCGCAGTGCCAGCAGGTCTGCCCGGTGGACTGCATCCCGCTGGACCCCAACCGCCAGGAAACCCGCGAAGAGCTGATGCAGAAGTACCTGATCATCACCGGCCAGGCCTGACGTCCGGCCAACAGTCCCCGCCCTTCCCGGCTCTTACAGGCTGATCAGCGGGAACTCCTCTTCCTCCTGCAGCCGCAATTCCCGCATCAGCTCCTCGTCACCGATGGTACCCAGCTGCAGGACGTTGCGCAGACTCTGGGTAATGCGGCTGACATAGCCCAGGTCGTTCATCAGCGAACTGGCCTGCAGGTTGTTCAGCTTCTGCTTGCTCACCTCGGCAAAGATGCGGTTGCGAAAATCGGCATCGAACTTGGCAGCCTGCCCGTCCAGCCATTCCAGCCGGCTGCGCCAGACATCATCCGGCACGTCCAGGTTGCCGATCTCGCGCACCTGGCGCAGTACCCACAGCAGGTGGCGCCGCAGGTCCAGATAATGGTTGTGCACCAGCGAACGGTCGTCACGCAGGTAGCGGCCCAGGTTCTTTTGCAGGTGCTTGGCGTCCTTGACCGCGTCCACCAGCTGCAGTGCCGCCACCTGAGCGGTCATCCAGGTCCGCTGACGGCCCTCCTCCATCTCCAGGTCGACCCGGCTCATGAAGCCCAGCAGATCCGAATAGACACCCTTGATGTGCAGCTGGTACAGCAGCTCGGCATCCATGCCGGCGGCATCTCCCGGCAGTGCATTCAGGCTGGCCTCGTCGACCCGCGCGCGGGTCAGCTGCTCGACCGGCTGATACAGGGCGTGACAGATCACTTCCAGACTCAGGCGGCCCAGGTGCTGCAGTTCACGCGCCACCGCACGGGTGGCCGTATCCGCGGAGGCCAGCGCCGCATCCGTCAGGTAACGCGCGCGGGTCACCGGCTGTCGCATATGCGGCATGGCCGGCCGGTCCGGTTCGGTGGCAATCAGCACTTCCGGCTCGTCACGCTCCGGCAGCAGCTGTTGCATCCAGCTGGCCAGCGGTGTCTGCAGCGGCCAGAACAGCAGCACACCCAGGATGTTGAACAGCGTCAGGAACAGCGCCAGCTGCAGCAGGCTGTTGTCTCCGGCGCCCAGCACCCCCATCAGGTGCTGGACCAGCCAGACCAGCGGCATCAGCAGGGCAAACGCCAGAACTCCCGTCACCAGGTTGAACAGCGTGTGCACCAGCGCCAGCCGCTGGCCACTTCGGTTGCCACCCAGCCAGCCCAGCACGCTGACATTGATGCTGCTGCCCACCACACCACCAATCGCCACCGACATGCCCTGCCACAATTCCAGCTGGCCCGCGGCCAGCGCCGCTAGGATCAGCATCAGAGTGGCATGGCTGGACATCAACACCGCGGTCAGTGCCATGCCGGCCAGCACCAGCATCATGCGCCCGGCGATGCCGGGCGTCAGCTGGTCGCCGAGCGCCCAGTCGCTGCCGAAATCGGCAAAGCCGCTTTTCATCTGCTCGATGCCCAGGAAAATGAAGGCTACACCGAGAATGATGCGCCCGAGAGCCGGGCCCTTGCTGCCGCTGTAGCGGGCCAGTACGCCAAACACCAGCATCGGCATGGCCAGCGGGCTGAGGCTGATATTCTGGCCGGCCATGGCCAGCAGCCAGATGCCGCCACTGGTGCCCAGGTTGACGCCGAGAATGATGGAGATGCCGCCCGCCAGCTGGATCATGCCGGTACTGATGAAGGCGATGGTCAGCATCGACATCAGCGTGGTGGACTGCAGGATCATGGTCCCGCCCACGCCGAACAGGAACCCCTTGAGGCGGGTTGCGGTGCTGCGTTCCAGCCACTGCTCCAGGCTGCTGCCGGCCAGCTGCTTGAGCCCTTCCTCCAGACACTGCATGCCGAACAGGAACAACGCAACGCCCGAGCTGAGGCGCAACCAGGCATCGCTGTACCAGAAGCTCAGCGACAGAATGAGGACTGCCAGAGCGGGCAACAAAAGACGCCTGTTGTTGAACATGCCTTGTACCTGACAGACCGGAATGCTGTTTCCAGTCTAGCAAAACACGAAAAAAAAGACCGTACCCCGCCGGGTACGGCCCTGTGTACCTGTCCGATTCGCTACCGGCTTCACATTCGGCCGGCCGTCAACGCTGGCATTTGCCGCAAAAGACGCTGGAGCGCTGACCGAGCCTGACCTCCCGCAGCTCGCTGCCGCACTTGAGGCATGGCTGGCCGGCACGGCCATAGACAAACAGCTGCTGCTGGAAATAACCCGGCTTGCCGTCACCGCCGACAAAGTCCTTCAGGGTGGTTCCGCCCTGTTCGATGGCACGGTCCAGCACCCGTTTTATTTCATCCACCAGCAACGCCAGCTTGGCCTTGCCAACCTTGCCGGCCGCCTTGCGCGGGTCGATGCCGGCTGCAAACAGCGCCTCGCTGGCGTAGATGTTGCCCACGCCCACCACCACGGCGTTGTCCATGATGAAAGGCTTGATGGCCACCTGGCGGCCCCTGGCCCTGTCCTGCAGGTAGCCGGCGGTGAACTCGTCGCCCAGCGGCTCCGGCCCCAGCCTGGCCAGCAACGGGTGCTCCTCCCCTTCCGGCACCCAGAGCATGGCGCCAAAGCGGCGCGGGTCGGTATAGCGCAGCGCCTGGCCGCTTTCCAGCACCACATCGATATGCTCATGCTTGCCTGCGTCGGTGGCGGCATCCACCAGCCGCAGGCTGCCGGACATACCCAGGTGACACAGCAGGGTGCCGGATTCGGCACGGATCAGCAGATACTTGGCCCGCCGCTCCACCTTGCGGATACGCTGGCCGGAAAGGCGTACGTCCAGGTCCTCGGGCACCGGCCAGCGCAAGCGGCCATCGCGCACCCTGACCTGTTCGACACGCTGATCCAGCAGGTGCGATTCGATTCCCCTGCGTGTGGTTTCAACTTCCGGCAACTCGGGCATGCGCGGGACTCAACGCACAAAGGTGCTGAAACTGTACTTCTGGCCGGGCAACTCCATCAGGATCTCGTCACCCGACTGCAGCGGGCCGACTCCTGCCGGGGTTCCGGTCAGCACCACATCGCCAGGCTGCAGGCTGAACATCTGCGCCATGTGCTGGATCAGCGGCACGATCGGATTGAGCATTTCCCGGCTGTTGCCTTCCTGGCGCACTTCGCCGTTCACGGTCAGGCGCACCGCGATATCCGTGGTATCCGCCACCGCATCGCTGACAATGAAGGGAGCGATCACGCAAGCACCGTCAAAGCTCTTGGCCACTTCCCAGGGCCAGCCCTTCTTCTTCAGCTGATCCTGCACATCACGCAGAGTCAGGTCCAGCGCCGGTGCATAGCCGGAAATGGCATCCAGCACCTCTTCCTCGTTGGGCGCCTTGGACAACGGCTTGCCGATCAGGACGGCGATTTCGATTTCGAAGTGCACGGCACCACGTTCTTTGGGGATGTTGAAGCCATTGACCGGACATACCACCGAGCTACCCGGCTTGATGAACAGCAGAGGTTCATCAGGCACTTCATTTCCCAGTTCCTTGGCATGCTCGGCGTAGTTGCGGCCCACACAAACCACCTTGCCCATCGGGTAGTGAATAGTGGTGCCGTCCTGGTATTGATGTTGATAGCTCATTGTTTCTTCTCTATTTATTATGGGTGGTGTTTTTTCAGGGATGGAGTGCAAGTGTACTGGCTGTGAGCTGTACTGCGGCTGCGCAACCGCGCCGAAACAAGTTTCGTCACGCCTGCTGATGCCTAGTACAGTTTTCAACCAGCACACAATACACTCCTGCTGTCGGAGAGTATGGCGCGGTTTCACCACGCTGCTATCGCGCGCCAGTCTGCAACGTCTATTAATGATTTACAGGCTCTGCAACGTACAAAACTCTGGCTAATGGCCTACTTATCTATATTCACACAACGTGCCGCAGTTACGCGACAGCAGCACGGCAAAGCCGTGCTCTTCCCAACCGCAGCAAGTGTTTATTCAGGGCGGATTGTGTTCCATGCCAAGCATTAGCAGCTGTGCCGAAACTTGCTTTCGGCGCGGCTGCGTAGCTGCAGCATGGAGCACAATCCGCCCGGCAACACTGCACTGCACCCTCTTGCTTAAACAGCAAAAATCTTCCCGGGGTTCATGATGCCGTTGGGATCGAAGACCGCCTTGACCGCCTTCATCACGGCAATCTCTTCCGGGCTACGACTGTAGTGCAGGTAATCACGCTTGGTCATGCCCACGCCATGCTCGGCAGAAATGGAGCCGTTATACTTCTGCACCGTCTCGAACACCCACTGGTTGACCGTGGCGCACTTGGCGAAGAATTCGTCCTTGCCCATGTCATCGGGCTTGAGGATGTTCAGATGCAGGTTGCCGTCACCAATGTGACCGAACCAGACCACCTCGAAATCAGGATAGTTGCTGGCGACAATCTCGTCTATATCACGCAAAAAAGCAGGAACCTTGCCGATCGTGACGGAAATATCGTTCTTGTATGGCGTCCAGTGGGCAATCGTCTCGGAGATATACTCGCGCAGCTTCCACAGGTTTTCCAGCTGCTGCTCGCTCTGGCTCATCACGCCATCCAGCACCCAGCCCTCTTCCATGCAATGCTCGAATACCCCCAGCGCCTGCTCCATGACCTCCTCGCTGGTCGCCTCGAACTCCAGCAGAGCGTAGAAGGGACATTCGGTATCAAACGCCGGTGGCACATCGCCACGGGCCAGCACCTTGGCCAGCGCCTTGTCGGAGAAGAATTCGAAGGCGGTCAGGTCCAGCTCCTTCTGGAAGGCATGCAGCACCGGCATGATGGAATCGAAATCCGGCGTGCCCAGCACCAGCGCGGTCAGGTTGCGCGGTGTGCGGGCCAGACGCATGGTCGCCTCGACCACAAAGCCCAGGGTTCCCTCGGCACCGATGAACAGCTGACGAAGATCATAGCCGGTGGCGTTCTTGATCAGGTCCCTGTTCAGTTCCAGCAGCTCGCCGCTGCCGGTCACCACCTTCATGCCGGCCACCCAGTCGCGGGTCATGCCATAGCGGATCACCTTGATGCCGCCGGCGTTGGTGCCGATGTTGCCACCGATCTGGCTGGAGCCGGCGGAGGCAAAATCCACCGGGTAGTACAGGCCCTGCTCTTCGGCAAAGTTCTGCAGCTGCTCGGTGACCACTCCCGGCTGGCAGACGACGCTACGGTCATACTCGTTGAAGCCGAGAATCCGGTTCATGTAGTCAAAGGAAACCACCACCTCGCCATTGGCGGCCACCGCCGCTGCGGACAGGCCGGTGCGGCCGCCCGAGGGTACCAGCGCCACCTTGCGCTGGTTGGCCCAGCGCACGATGGCCTGGACCTGCTCGGTGCTGCGCGGAAAGGCGATGGCCAGCGGGGACGGCTCGTAGTGCCTTGTCCAGTCGATACCGTGGCTGGCCAGGCTATCGGCATCCGTCAGCACCTTGCCCTCATCCAGCAGGGCTTTCAGTTCATCAATCAGGGCGTTGTCGCTCATCAGGGTACTCTCACATCATTCAACATCAGCCTGAAAAGACTTCAGCTTACAGGACTGGCTATTTTTTCGTGCGCTTATGGTAGCATGGACGCCCTGTCAATCGTGCACCCTCACGATTTGCGGAGTCGTCCCCGATGACCCTTGCCGGCACTTGTTTTCCAGCCGACAGGCCCTCTCCCGGACAATTACTGAAAACCGCTGTGAAAAGCGATAAAACACCGTTTATCCGCGCGCATCCCGGCCCTGCCGCAAGCGCCCTTGCATCCTTGTTTTATCCCGTCCTTTGAGCAGCGTACGCTGAGGACACAGGTTCAAGTCATGAGCAAAACTTCGCTTGAAAAAAGCAAAATCCGCTTCCTTCTGCTGGAAGGCGTTCACCAGAATGCCGTAGAGACCCTGCAGGCCGCCGGCTATACCAACATCGAGTACATCACCGGTGCGCTGCCGGAGGACGAACTGAAGGCCAAGATTGCCGACGCCCACTTTGTCGGTATCCGCTCCCGCACCCAGTTGACCGAAGAAATCTTTGATTGCGCCAAGAAGCTGGTCGCGGTGGGCTGCTTCTGCATCGGTACCAACCAGGTCGACCTGAATGCAGCACGTGAACGCGGCATTGCCGTATTCAACGCCCCCTACTCCAACACCCGCTCCGTGGCCGAGCTGGTACTGGGCCAGATCATCATGCTGATGCGCGGCATTCCGGAAAAGAACGCCGAATGCCACCGTGGCGGCTGGATCAAAAGCGCCAGCGGTTCCAACGAGGTACGCGGCAAGAAACTGGGTATCATCGGCTATGGCAATATCGGTACCCAGCTCTCAGTACTGGCCGAGTCCCTGGGCATGCAGGTGTTCTACTACGACGTGGTCACCAAGTTGCCGCTGGGCAATGCCCATCAGATCGCCAGTCTGGACGAATTGCTGGCCATGTCGGATGTGGTCTCGCTGCATGTGCCGCAACTGCCCTCCACCCAGTGGATGATCGGCGAAAAAGAGATTCGCACGATGAAAAAAGGCTCGGTGCTGCTCAATGCTGCCCGTGGCACCGTGGTGGTCATCGAAGCCCTGGCCGAAGCCATCAAGGACGGCCATCTGGCCGGTGCTGCCATTGACGTTTTCCCCGTCGAACCCCGCACCAACGGCGAAGAGTTTGTCAGCCCGTTGCGCGGTCTGGATAACGTCATCCTGACTCCGCACATCGGCGGCTCCACTCAGGAAGCGCAGGCCAACATCGGCCTGGAAGTTGCCGAGAAACTGATCAAGTACAGCGACAACGGCACCTCGGTATCCTCGGTGAACTTCCCTGAAGTGGCCCTGCCATCCCACCCGGGCAAGCACCGTATCCTGCATATCCACAAGAACATCCCCGGTGTGATGAGCGCGATCAACAAGGTATTTGCCGACAACAACATCAACGTGTCCGCACAGTTCCTGCAGACCGATGAAAGCGTTGGCTACGTGGTGATCGACATTGATGCCACCGATTCCAGGCTGGCTCTGAGCAAGTTGCAGGAAGTGGAAGGCACCATGCGCTGCCGCATCCTGTTCTAGATTCTTGCGCACCCACAGTGCAGAAAAGGAAGCCACCCGGCTTCCTTTTTTTTGTTTCCGTCGTCTGCCGGCCGGGCCGGAAGCAGGGCTACAGGTACTTTTCAATAAAGTGGAAGCCCTGCTGGCGGTAGTGCTCCAGCTCGTTGACCAGGTGGTGCTGCGCCCCCGGCAGGATGCAAATCTCGGGGCTGGCGAACTTGTCCTGCAACACATCCAGATTGTGCTTCCAGTCCACGGTACGGTCGGCATCGCCCTGCACGATGACCGGGCTGACCTTCACGCTGCCGGCCTGCTCGATCTGCGGTATCCAGCGGGACAGGGCACCCACCCAGGCAGTAGGCAGGACGGCCGCCTGCAGGGGATCCTGCTGCAGGAACTGCAAAAACTCCTCGTCCCCCGAATTCTGTGAACGCCGTCTGGGAATCTGCCGCACAAAGGGGCTGAGCCCCTGGTACAGCAGCCGGGATTGGCGCCAGGCGCGTGGTCGCACCAGTGGCGCCAGCATCACCAGCCGGCCCAGTTGCCCGGGCCAGCCGCGCAAGGCCAGTTCCAGACCGATGGCGGCACCGGTGCTCTGGCCGATCAGATGCACAGGGCCCGGCAGCTGCAAGGGTTCCGTCAGCTGCAACAGCACCTGCAAGACCTGCTGGTATTCGGCAAAGGATTCTATGCTGGCACGCGCTCCGGAGGACAGGCCGTGACCGGGCAGATCGCAGGTGAGCACGGCAAAGCCCTGCTGCAACGCCCAGGCGTAGAGGTGACCATACAGTCCCATGTGGTCATAATAGCCGTGCAAAACGATACAGGTACCCTGCAATTGCCGTTGCGGCCGGTATAATTGCACCGCCAGCTGGTAACCTGCCACCTCGACCCGTCCCAGCCGTTGTGTGACCCCGCCCGCGGACTGTGCGAAATCGATGCGGTAATATGCCCGCCAGTGCTGCACCCAGTCCGGCTCGGGCTCGCCCGACAGCAACCGGGGCAGGGATCGCGTATCCATCCAGTCGGTAAAGGAGGAGCTTGGCTGGTTCATGACATCTGCACCTGCGACAATCTGCATGTTGGGCCTGCCGGTCTTGCATGGCACGCTTGAGCGCCTGACCGGTCATCCTTCCGGTCTGCCCCGGCGGGCCCGTCATGCGTAAAAAACTACTGGTCGGAATCATCATGCTGATCTGGCTGGCCGGTCTGGCTGGCGCGCTCTGGTGGTACTCGAGCAACTATTTCCGTCCCTTCAGCGAATCGGCCGCCCTGTTCAGCGGCGAGCAAATTCGCCTGCCGGATGAAATTGCCGGCAAGGGTCCCGTCCGCTTTGTCCACTTCTGGCAGCCGTCCTGTCCCTGCAATGCGGGCAACCAGCAACATCTGGTCGATCTGATGCAGAAATACAACGACCGGGTACACTTTTATCATGTTCAAAAGCCCGGCACCACCGGCAGGCTGCCTGCACCATTGCGGAATCTGCCCGAACTGGAGGCAATGGCGGGGAGCGAGCAGCTGCCGGCCAGCCCGGCGGTGGCCATTTTTGACCAGGAAGGCCGATTGGCCTATTTTGGTCCCTACAGCGAGGGAGCGATCTGCACCTCGGCCAACAGTTTTGTCGAGCCGATACTGGATGCCCTTCACGAAGGTCGTCCGGTCGCTGCGGCCAACACCCTGGCCAGCGGCTGTTTCTGCGACTGGAACGGCAGTCTATAATCGCTGACGTTCTATGCTAGAATCGAGCGCCTAACCTGTTGTTACGGCCGTAATTTTGAGAGCTGTCCATGGAACCCCATCCCTTACATCAAAGAATCCTGCGCGAGCATCACCTGTTTCAGCCGTTGAATGAAAGTCAGCTGGGCAAGCTGCTGGAAGAAAGCCAGCTGCTCAATCTGGATAAGGACGAGCACGTCTTTCGCCAGGGCGATCCCTGCCAGCACTTCGGCTTCATCATCTCCGGTAGCGTCAAGATCTATCGCCTGACACCGGACGGACAGGAAAAGGTCTTTGAAGTGGTCGGCGACCGCAAGACCTTTGCCGAAGCCATGATGTTCATGGACACCAAGAACTATGTCGCCACGGCCCAGGCTGTCACCCCGACCCAGTTGCTGCTGCTGTCCAATTCGGCATACATGAACCTGGTACGCGAAAACCAGGATCTGGCCAGTGCTTTGCTGGCAGCACTGTCCATTCGCCTGCATCGGCGCATCAATGAAATCGAGATCCTGTCGCTGAAGAACGCCACGCATAGGGTAATCCGTTACCTGCTGTCCCAAGCCCTGCGCTCCTGCAGCACCTGTGAAACTCCGAGTTTCGAGCTGCCCATTGCCAAGCGCCTGATTGCCGGCCAGCTGTCCATTCAGCCGGAAACCTTCTCGCGCATCATCCATCACCTGAGCCATGAAGGCATCATCCGCGTGGACGGGCGCCTGATCTGCATTCTGGATCGCGACCGGCTGGAAAACTACGAATAAGTATTGCCTGCTTGATTGTCATCAAGCGGCAACAGCAACTACGCAGGCTATGTTGCCTGCTGTCTATCTAGTCCGAGGTTGCATCATGGCCCAGTGTCTTTTCTGCCAGCAGGACAATCCCGCCGGAGTGGACAACTGTGAACACTGCGGCATGGCCTTGCCCAGGCATGAGGAAACCCGTCAACGACAGCGCATCAGCCGCTTTATCTGGTTTGTCATCCTGCTGACGCTTTTTTGCGCCTTTTTCATTGTCTGGTACGGTCGTACACCGCCAGCCATCAACTGAGGCGGTCCAGCTCCGACTGACAACGGATGCACAGGCGCACACCCGGCAGGGCCTCACGCCTTCCCTGCGGTATGCGCTCTTCGCACTCGTCACAGAATTCCGCGCTTTCACCCTGCGGCAGCCGGCTCCGCGCCTTGCTGACAGCGTCTTCCAGCGTGTGCTGCATCTGCTCGGTGGCGGCATCCTCCGAACCCCAGCCCTTGGCCACGGCTAGGTATCCTCTGCGTCCGCGGCCTGCTCGGCAGCCTTGAGCTCCTGTTGCTGCTTCTGCCACTCGGCCAGGTCCTGATAGTACAGATCCCATACACAGGGCTCACAGGCATTTTCGCAACAGTCATATTCGCCCGGCGGGTCGGGCTTGTCCAGCAGTCTGGCCATGCGTCTACTCCTGAATGGCTGCAAAGATGATTGCCCGGCACCTCCACAGGGCATAAGGTGTACGTATAGCCTGTATTTCGAGGTAGCCGATATGTCCGACTCTATTCATTTTGTGGTGCAAAGTCATCCCTTTGCCGCATTGCTGGTGGCCCGGGACGGGCAGGGCGTATGCGCCATATTGCTGGGCGATACGCTAGACGAACTGCGGGCCGACCTGGGCAAGCGCTTTCCCCGCAGGCAGCTGCTGGAAGATGACGATCCACAGACCCTGGCCATCATGCAGCAGGTGGTGGCTTTCCTGGACTGCCCGGATCATGAACTGAAGCTGAAGCTGCACCTGACCGGCACCGAGTTCCAGATGAAGGTCTGGGAGGTGCTGCAGCATATTCCGCTGGGTACCACCATGAGCTACAGCGAAGTGGCCCGGCGCATTGGCCAGCCTACAGCGGTGCGTGCCGTGGCAAGGGCCGGTGCCAGCAACCCGGTGGCTCTGGCCGTGGCCTGCCACCGCGTGGTGCGTAGCGACGGCGGTATCTCCGGTTACCGCTGGGGTGTCGAGCGCAAGCGCAAGCTGCTGGAAATGGAACACCGGCTCGCACCGGCAAAAAGCTCCTGACCAACAGTCAGCCGCTTATTCGGTGCTTTCACGCGGGGCATAGCTGAAGGCATCCGCCTGCATCTGCTCCGGCTGCAGGCCGTGTTCGACCAGTGCATCCAGGGTTGCGTACACCATGGCGGGCGAACCGCTGGCGACCACCTGAAAGCCCGTGAGGTCGGGTAGGTCGCGAACAACCGCCTCGTACAGCAGTGTGCCGCCACGCTCCTCGTCTCCCGGATCACCACTAAGCTCCTTGTGCAGTTTCACATTGGGCATCTGTTCCCACTGCCGCCAGGCGGACAGCCGGTAGAAGTCCGTCAGCTCGCGTCCTCCCCAGTAGAGATGAATGGGGCGGGTGCAGCCCTGATGGCGGGCCTGCTCAAGAATGCTGTGCATTTGCGACATGCCGGTACCGCCGGCAATCAGCAGAAGAGGGCGCTCATCCCCGGCCAGATCGACCTGCACATTTCCCTGTGGCATCTGTACACGGGCCACGCCGTGCTGCTGCAGGCTGGCCAGCAGGCGCACGGGCATCAGCTCGCGGGCCTGGATGTGCAACCGCAATAGCGGCAGCTCGGCAGGTGCGGAGGCAATGGAAAACGGGCTGAATTCGCCCTCCCTGGCCGCCAGCAGCAGGTATTGCCCCGCATGGAAAGCGGCTTCGGCAGCATCCGGCAAAACCAGCCTTACCTCATAAACATCGGCACCCATGCAATGGATACCCTGTACCTTGCATTCCAGTATCTCTACAGCGTTCCGTTCCACACCTACTACCTGACCGGCCGGTAAACGCCGGTATTGATCCAGTTAAAACAAGGACAGCCATCCCTCGGATGGCTGTCCGGCACATTGCCGCATCTTAGCAAAAAGTGAAGATCAGCCAGTGAATCACTGCATAGGCGCTGGCGACAAAGGCCAGCCCGTAGGCCAGCAGCTTGATGACACCACGCTGACTGAACTTCAGGTCATAGAGTCCATGGCGGATGCGGTGCGCGGCATGAAAGGCGGGCAGGGCGATCACCGCACCAACGAAGACCACGGCAAAGATGCTGCCAAAGGCACGTACCGCCTGCTCGTGTTCCAGACTGATCCAGCCCAGTGGCAAGGCCAGTGCCAGAAAGAACACCGCCGCCGGCACGAAAACGGCAAAGCATACGCCGCCGCCACTGAACAGCGCCCACCAGACCGGTTCGTCACTGCGCTTGACTGTCTTGCTCATAACACCCCCCAGAAAACCCAGGCTGCCAGTACAAACACACCGGCCACACCGGCCCACTGGCCGGCCACGATCAGGTTGTCAGAAACTTTCTTGCCACCCAGACGGATCGGCATCACCCGTGGAAACAGCACAAAGAAGGTGGCCGCATGGTACAGGCTGGCCAGCAGTGCCAGCGCGTTGAGTGCCAGCACCAGCGGGTTGCGCATGACATCAATCCAGTTGAGCCAGGACTCCTCGCCGCTGGTCAGCGAATGGATGCCGGCCAACATGCACAGAATGAAAAAAACCAACGGCAATACCGTCGCCTCGCGCAGCATGTAGGCCCTGAAAGCGGGATTCTTCAGCCACCAGGTACGGCCCAGTTCGGCTTTGTAGCTCATGACTTCTTCCTCCTGAACAGTTGCAGCACCATGTCCTGCGCCGATAGCACCTTGGCCTGGTTGACCGCTGCGGCAGGGTCCACCGACTGCGGGCAGACATCCGAGCAATAACCGACAAAGGTGCAGCTCCAGGCGCCCTCGTCCGAGCTGATCAGCGGCATGCGCTCGGCCTGGCCTTCGTCACGGCTGTCCAGGTTGTAGCGGTGTGCCAGCGCCAGCGCGCCAGGGCCGACGAACTCCGGATTGAGACCGAACTGCGGACAGGCTGCATAGCACAGGCCGCAGTTGATGCAGGCGGCGAACTGCTGGTATTTATCCAGCTGCGCCGGTGTCTGCACATTCGGTGTCATCTCGGTCACGCCATTGCCCTGTTCCTTGATGATATAGGGCTGGATCGCGTCCAGATGCTGCATGAACTGCTCCAGATCGACGATCAGGTCCCGCTCGACCGGAAAGTGCGCCAGCGGCTCGATCAGCACGCTGCCGGCTGCCGCGTAGTCACGCAGGAACACCTTGCAGCCCAGCATGGGCTCGCCGTTGATCATGAAGCCGCAGGAGCCGCAGATGGCCATGCGGCAGGACCAGCGATAGCTCAGGCTGGAATCCTGCTCCTCCTTGATGTGGTTGAGTGCATCCAGCACCGAGGTACTGTCGTCAAAGGGCACCTGATAGCGTTCCACCACCGGCTCGTCATGCCGCTCCGGCAGATAGCGCTGGATTCTGACCTCCATGGTTTTCATGCCTTGTCTCCTTTGCCGGCCTCGCCATAGGCGCGTACCCCTGGCGGGAGCATGGATACATCCACCTCCTGCCACTCCAGACGGGCGTCGCCACCACCCTGGTAATGCACCAGGCTGTGCTTGAGGAACAACTGGTCATTGCGCTCGGTACAACCCTCGTCCAGACGCTGGTGGGCGCCACGGGATTCGCGGCGCTGCAAGGCGCCGAGACAGGTGGCTTCGGCAATATCCAGCCCGTAGCCCAGCTCCAGGAAGTAGAGCAGTTCGGTGTTGTAGACCTTGCTGGTATCGCGGATGCCGGCCTGGCGATACTGCAGTTTAAGTTCGCGCAGGGTGTCCAGGGTTTTCTGCATGCTCGTTTCTTCACGATAGATACCGCAGCCGTCCTCCATGGTTTTCAGCATTGCCCGCTTGATCTCGACCCAGTTGTACTCCCTGTCATGGTTGCACAACCCATCCAATTGCTGCTGCTGTCTGCCGGCCTGCTGTTCCAGCGCAGCCAGCTCCGCATGGGCGTGCTGACGGGCATGGGCCACTGCCTGCTCACCGGCCAAACGGCCGAACACCAGCAGCTCGGTCAGCGAGTTGGAACCCAGGCGGTTGGCACCGTGCAGGCCGACCGAGGCACATTCTCCGGCGGCATACAGGCCCTTGATGCTGGTCTCACAGTTGGCATCCGTAGTGATGCCACCCATGGTGTAGTGCACCGCGGGACGGATCGGGATCAGGTCCCTGACCGGATCGACGTTGACATAGGCCCTGGCCAGCTCACGGATCAGCGGCAGGCGCTCGTTGATGTGCGCCTCGCCCAGATGGCGCAGATCGAGGAAGGTCACCTCGCTGTCGCCATATTGGCCGGTACGGCCTTTTTGCTGCTCGTGCCAGAAGGCCTGGGACAGCTTGTCCCTTGGCCCCAGCTCCATGTACTTGTTTTCCGGTTTGCCCAGCGGGGTTTCCGGGCCCAGGCCGTAGTCCTGCAGGTAGCGATAGCCTTCCTTGTTGGTCAGGATGCCTCCTTCGCCGCGCGCCGCCTCGGTGATCAGGATGCCGGAGCCGGGCAGGCCGGTGGGGTGGTACTGGACGAACTCCATGTCGCGCAGCGGCACACCATGGCGGTAGGCCATGGCCATGCCGTCGCCGGTGACAATGCCGCCGTTGGTGTTGAAGCGGAACAGGCGACCGGCACCGCCGGTGGCCAGAATCACCGCCTTGGCGCGCAGCAGGTGCAGCTCGCCGGTGGCGACTTCCAGTGCCAGCACACCGGCAATGCGCTCCTCTTCGGTGAGCAGGTCGAGTACGAAGAACTCGTCCAGTCGCTCGATCTCCTTGTATTTGAGCGAGGTCTGGAACAGGGTATGCAGCATGTGGAAACCGGTCTGGTCGGCGGCAAACCAGGTGCGCTCGATCTTCATGCCGCCAAAGCGGCGTACCTGGATGCTGCCGTCTTCCTTGCGGCTCCAGGGGCAGCCCCAGTGTTCCATCTGTACCAGCTCCTGATGGGCATGGCGCACGAAATAGTCGACCACGCCTTGCTCGGCCAGCCAGTCGCTGCCCATCACGGTGTCTTCAAAGTGGGCCTGGAAGCTGTCGTGTTCCTGGGTCACCGCTGCAGCACCACCTTCGGCGGCCACGGTATGCGAGCGCATGGGGTACACCTTGGATACCAAGCCAATGCGCAACGAACTGCCTTCCTTGTGCACCTGCTCGGCAGCGGCAATGGCGGCGCGCAGACCGGCACCGCCGCCACCCACCACCAGCACATCAAAATCGTCTTGTTTCATGTAAGTTCCTTCACGCGTGCTTGTCGCCGGGCCCACCTGCAAAAACGGCCCCGTCGGGCCGTTTGCAAAAGCAGGGTAACGACCGGGCTGATACCAGCCTAGCGCCTAATCAATGCCCAGTTGTTGCCACAGCTCATCAATTCGCTGTTTGACCGCCGGATCCTGCTCGATGACCACGCCCCATTCGCGATCGGTCTCGCCCGGCCACTTGTGGGTCGCATCCATGCCCATCTTGCTGCCCAGCCCGGAAACCGGCGAGGCGAAGTCCAGATAATCGATGGGCGTGTTGTCGATCATCACCGTGTCGCGGGACGGGTCCATGCGCGTGGTGATAGCCCAGATCACGTCATTCCAGTCACGCGCATTGATATCGTCATCGGTGACGATCACGAACTTGGTGTACATGAACTGGCGCAGATAGCTCCACACACCCAGCATGACCCGCTTGGCATGGCCCGGGTACTGCTTCTTGATGGTCACCACCGCCATGCGGTAGGAGCAGCCTTCCGGTGGCAGGTAGAAATCGACGATCTCGGGAAACTGCTTCTGCAGGATGGGCACGAACACCTCGTTCAGCGCCACGCCGAGGATGGCCGGCTCGTCGGGCGGACGTCCGGTGTAGGTGCTGTGGTAGATGGCATCCTTGCGCATGGTGATGCGCTCGACGGTGAACACCGGAAAACTGTCCACTTCGTTGTAGTAGCCGGTATGGTCACCGTAGGGGCCCTCATCGGCCATCTCGCCGGGGTGGATATGGCCTTCCAGCACGATTTCGGCCCGTGCCGGTACCTGCAAGTCACTGCCGATGGCCTTGACCAGTTCGGTGCGTTTGCCGCGCAGCAGGCCGGCGAAGGCGTATTCCGACAAGGTATCCGGAATCGGGGTAACGGCACCCAGAATGGTCGCTGGATCGGCACCCAGCGCCACGGCAACCGGGTAGGGCTCGCCCGGATGCTTGATGCACCAGTCACGAAAATCCAGCGCACCACCGCGATGGCTGAGCCAGCGCATGATCACCTTGTTGCGGGCAATCACCTGCTGGCGGTAGATACCAAGATTCTGGCGCGGCTTGTTGGGACCACGGGTGATGGTCAGTCCCCAGGTGATCAGCGGTGCGGCGTCACCGGGCCAGCAGGTCTGGATCGGCAACTTGCCCAGATCGACGTCATCGCCCTCGATGATGATTTCCTGACAGGGGCCGGATTTGCGCACCCGGGGCGCCATTGACAGCACCTTGCGAAATACGGGCAGCTTGTCCCAGGCATCCTTGACGCCTTTGGGCGGCTCGGGCTCTTTCAGCTGCGCCAGCAGCTTGCCGATTTCCCGCAGCTGATCGGTACTGTCCGCTCCCATGCCCAGCGCAACACGCTCCGGGGTACCGAACAGATTACCCAGCACCGGCATGTCGAAACCCCTGGGGTTTTCAAAGAGCAGGGCAGGGCCACCCTTGCGCAGGGTGCGGTCGCAGATTTCGGTCATTTCCAGTACCGGCGAGATCTCCTGCCGGATGCGCTTGAGCTCGCCGCGCTCTTCCAGAGCCTGGATGAATTCACGCAGATCCGCGTACTGCATCGTACTTGTCCCTTGTGTTACTTGCCGCCACGCATGGCCATGAAGAACTCGTTGTTGGTCTTGGTGCTCTTGAGCTTGTCGAGCAGGAACTCGGTGGCGGCGATCTCGTCCATGGAATGCAGCAGCTTGCGCAGGATCCACATGCGCTGCAGCTCTTCCTCGGTGGTGAGCAGCTCTTCGCGGCGGGTACCGGACTTGGTGATGTTGATCGCCGGGAACACGCGCTTTTCCGCCATGCGGCGGTCAAGAATCAGTTCCATGTTGCCGGTGCCCTTGAACTCCTCGTAGATCACCTCATCCATCTTGGAACCGGTCTCGACCAGTGCGGTGGCGATGATGGTCAGTGAACCGCCTTCCTCGATGTTGCGGGCGGCACCGAAGAAACGCTTGGGTTTTTCCAGCGCATGGGCATCGACACCACCGGTCAGCACCTTGCCGGAGCTCGGGATCACGGTGTTGTAGGCACGCGCCAGACGGGTGATGGAGTCGAGCAGGATGACTACATCCTTCTTGTGTTCGACCAGACGCTTGGCCTTCTCGATCACCATCTCGGCCACCTGAACGTGACGGGCCGGCGGCTCGTCGAAGGTGGACGCGACCACTTCACCGCGCACGGTGCGCTGCATTTCGGTGACCTCTTCCGGGCGCTCATCGATCAGCAGCACAATCAGGTGACACTCGGGGTTGTTGCGGGTGATGTTGGCAGCGATGTTCTGCAGCATCAGCGTTTTACCCGCCTTGGGCGGCGCCACGATCAGGCCGCGCTGGCCCTTGCCGATCGGCGAAGCTAGATCGATGGTACGGCCGGTCAGATCCTCGGTGGAGCCGTTGCCCGCTTCCATCACCAGGCGTTGGGTAGGGAACAGCGGGGTCAGGTTCTCGAACAGGATCTTGGTCTTGGCGTTTTCCGGACGGTCATAGTTGATCGAGTCGACCTTGAGCAGGGCAAAGTAACGCTCGCCTTCCTTCGGGGGACGAATCTTGCCGACAATGGTGTCACCGGTGCGCAGGTTGAAACGACGGATCTGGCTGGGCGAGACATAGATGTCATCCGGGCCGGCCAGGTAGGAAGCGCCGGCCGAGCGCAGGAAGCCGAAACCGTCCTGCAGGATTTCCAGCACGCCATCACCGGAGATTTCTTCGCCGCTCTTGGCATGGCGCTTGAGCAGGGCAAAGATGATGTCCTGCTTGCGTGAGCGCGCCATGTTGTCCAGGCCCATGGCGGCCGCCATATCCAGCAGTTCGGTTACAGGTTTTTGTTTGAGTTCGGTCAGATTCATAGGGAAGGGAGGATGTCAGTGAAAAAGGAATGGGGAAAAGCTTCAGACATGCCGGCGGACTGGCCACCGTGGAAGCCTTTTGAATGAGTTCAATACGTAAAACAGGGAAGGGGGTATTGACCCGGGAAATGCAACGGCTTGCGCGTTACGGGCGTGAATCTACCACCTGCAGCGGCTGGCGTCCAGCCCCGGCCATGTGAAAGGGGCCACGAAACGCCGATATTGCCACCGCAAAGACAGGAATGCCCCGCTATGCCGGGGCATTTCCTCGTACAGCCTAGATGTAGCTATCCAGGAAGGCGGCCAGCTGGCTCTTGGACAAAGCGCCGACCTTGGTCGCCTCGACGTTGCCGTTCTTGAACAGCATCAGGGTCGGGATTCCGCGCACCGCGTACTTGGGCGGAGTTTCCTTGTTGTCATCGATGTTGAGTTTGCAGATCCTTACCTTGCCGGCATATTCCTGGGCAATCTCCTCCAGGACCGGAGCGATCATCTTGCAGGGGCCGCACCACTCTGCCCAGTAGTCCACCAACACCGGGCCTTCCGCCTGCAATACGTCCTGCTCAAAACTGGCATCGCTGATATTGCTGATATGTTCGCTCATGGAAACTCCCTCATTGCATGTAAGCTGAAAACAATATCCTGTATCATAACTCGACTTTAGTGGTAACGAAAGCAAGCAGGCCAAAATCGCCCGTGCCATGCAAGCTTGTCCGGCCATGAGCCGCCCCATGGCTTTCGATGCGGCCACATGGCACGATTAAGACCTGTTGATACGGAAAGCGACTGCATGTTCCAGCCCAAGCCGAAAGATTTCCCCATGATTGCAGCCATCGATCTTGGCTCCAACAGCTTTCACATGGTACTGGCCAAGACCGGACAACGCGAGCTGCGCATCCTGGATCGCCTGGGCGAGAAAGTGCAGCTGGCTGCCGGCCTGAGTGAAGATCTGCGCCTGCAGGAAGACGCGATGGAACGCGGCCTGGCCTGCCTGAGCCGATTTGCCCAGCTGATTGCCGACCTGCCGCCCGGCAGCGTGCGGGTCGTGGGCACCAGCACCCTGCGGGTCGCCCTCAATCGCCACGACTTCATCGAACGGGCCGAAACCATTCTCGGTCACGACATCGACGTCATTTCCGGGCGCGAGGAAGCGCGCCTGATCTACCTTGGCGTCTCCCAGACCCTGGCCAACACGCCGGGCCGCCGCCTGGTGCTGGATATTGGCGGTGGCAGCACCGAATTCATCATTGGCCAGCAGTTCGAGTCCCAGTATCGTGCCAGCCTGCAGATGGGCTGTGTCAGCTATGGTCAGCGCTTCTTTCCCGACGGCCGGATCACGCCCAGCCACTATGCCCAGGCCTACATAGCGGCCCGCCTGGAAATGATGGAATACGTGCAGCCCCTGCGCCGTTATGGTTGGCAGGACTGTGTGGGCGCCTCCGGCACCATCCGTTCGATCGCCCAGGCCTGCCACGCCGCCAATCTGAGCCTTGGCGAGGTCAGCGGCAAGGGCATGAAATACCTGAAACAGCAGCTTCTGCAGCTGGAGCATGTCGACCAGATCGACTTTCCCGGGGTCAAACCGGAGCGCCGCTCCATCTTTCCGGCCGGCCTGGCCATCCTGGAGGCCATTTACGACGCGCTTCGCATCGAGCAGATCATGCCGGCAGACGGCGCCCTGCGCGAAGGCGTGCTCTACGACCTGATCGGCCGGCACCAGCAGGAGGATGTACGCGAACGTTCCATCTCCTCGCTGATGGAGCGCTACCATGTGGATGCCGAGCAGGCACGGAAAGTGGAGCGCAAGGCCCTGGAGCTGCTCGAGCAGGTGGCAACCGACTGGCAGCTGGAAGAGGAGTGGCACGGGGAGCTGCTGAGCTGGGCGGCACGGGTGCACGAGGTCGGCCTGGACATTGCCCATTACCACTACCACAAGCACGGCGCCTACCTGCTGGAGCACTCCGACCTGGCCGGCTTTTCCCGCCAGGACCAGCAGATGATCGCCCTGCTGGTGCGCAGCCACAGACGCAACGTGCCAAGGGAACGTTTTGCCGAGTTCGGTCGCGATGCCCTGCCCCTGGTGCGCCTGTGCGTGCTGTTGCGCCTGGCCATACTGCTGTACCGCATCCGTGGCGAACATTGCGTACCCTGTCTGGAGCTGCGTGCCAACGAGCAGGCGCTCTCGATCCGCTTTCCCGACCAGTGGCTGGAAAGCAATCCGCTGGCTGCCGCCGACTTTGCCAAGGAGACCCAGTGGCTGCAGCGCATCGATTTTCAGCTGGAAGTCGTCTGACCCTCAGCTGTCGGCCACCGGCGGGACCTGTTCTTCCCGCGCGACCGGGTAGGGCGGCAGCTCCAGCTGCACCAGCCGCCTTCCATGCATGCGGATGAAGGCCGTGTGGCGGTCCTGTCCGGTTGCACTGAACTCGAATACATAGCACCGCAACCAATACCTGCAACCCTCCGCCGTGGTCCACCATTTCCAGCCGGCAAAGGCGACATGGGCATCCAGCAATTGCAGGCCTTCTGCATGGCAGCGTTTTTGCGCATGCACCAAGGCCAGCTCACGGATGCCGCGCCCGCGCCAGAACCAGGCAAAGAATGCCAACAGGGCAAGGCCGGCCGCCACCCCCTTCAAGTCCATCCTGTTGTTCTCCAAACCCTTTCGCGAATTTTGCACAGCAAGACAGCTTGTCGCCTGCATGTGGATAACTCACTGTAGCACGGCTACAATACAGGGTCTTTGCATTCTACTTCGGGAGATGTCCGTGCCTGTCAATCTCTGGCTGCAATCCGTCGATTTCTTGCGTGATGAACTGCCTGCGCAGCACTTCAACACCTGGATCCGCCCCTTGCAGGTTGAGGCAGCAGGTGACCGGCTGAACGTGTACGCTCCCAACCGCTTCGTGCTGGACTGGGTCAATGACAAGTACATCAGCCGCCTGCTGGAGCTGATGAGCGAGCGCAACGAAGGCCAGGTGCCCGATGTGCAGCTGCTGATCGGCAGCAAGGGCCAGACTGGCCCGCAATCTGCCCGCACCGTCAGTCCGCCGCCAGCTGACGTTCCCGCTGCGGCCCAGCCGGTGCCCGCACAGCAGCCTGCTGCCAGTGCTCCTGCGCCGGCAGTGGAAGCTCCGGTTGCCGCGCCACCACAGAAAGCCGTCGACAAGGCGGTGGTCACCAAGCATGTCAGCGGCCTGAACCGTTCTTTCACCTTTGACAGCTTCGTCGAGGGCAAGTCCAACCAGCTGGCGCGCGCCGCTGCCTGGCAAGTGGCGGACAATCCGAGCCACGGCTACAACCCGCTGTTCCTGTACGGCGGTGTCGGCCTCGGCAAGACCCACCTGATGCACGCGGTCGGCAACCACCTGGTCCAGAAAAAGCCGGGCGCCCGGGTGGTGTACCTGCACTCCGAACGCTTTGTCGCCGACATGGTCAAGGCGCTGCAAATGAACGCCATCAATGAGTTCAAGAACTATTATCGTTCCGTGGATGCACTGCTGATTGACGACATCCAGTTCTTTGCCGGCAAGGAGCGCTCCCAGGAGGAATTCTTCCACACATTCAATGCCTTGCTGGAAGGAAACCAGCAGATCATCCTGACCAGCGACCGCTATCCCAAGGAGATCGACGGTCTGGAAGAACGCTTGAAGTCACGCTTTGGCTGGGGCCTGACCGTATTTGTCGAGCCGCCTGAACTGGAAACCCGGGTGGCCATCCTGATGAAAAAAGCCGAACAGGGCAGGGTGCAGCTGCCGCACGACTGTGCCTTTTTCATCGCCCAGCGCTTCCGCTCCAACGTGCGCGATCTGGAAGGTGCCCTCAAGCGGGTTATTGCCCACTCGCACTTCACCCATGCACCCATTACCATCGAGCTGATCCGCGAATCCCTCAAGGATCTGCTGGCCCTGCAGGAAAAGCTGGTCAGCATCGACAATATCCAGCGCACTGTTGCCGAATACTATAAAATCAAGATCGCCGATCTGCTGTCCAAAAGGCGTTCAAGGTCCGTGGCCCGTCCACGCCAGGTCGCCATGGCTCTGTCCAAGGAAGTGACCAACCACAGCCTTCCGGAAATCGGCGATGCATTTGGCGGACGCGACCATACAACCGTGCTTCATGCGTGCCGCAAGATCGCCGAGCTGCGCGAGGCGGATGCAGACATCTGTGAAGACTACAAAAACCTGTTACGCACCCTGACTTCGTGATGCCGTAGCGGAACCGGATTAATTTAGCCAAGGGGCCCAAGATGCAATTCTCGATTCAACGTGAAGACCTGTTAAAACCGCTGCAGCTGGTAGTCGGCGTAGTGGAGCGCAAACAGACCATGCCCGTGCTGTCCAATGTCCTTTTCGTCATTGATGACCAGCAACTGTCCATCACCGGTACGGATACCGAAGTCGAGTTGATTGGTCGTACCACCCTGAACGAAGCCGCTGACGACGGCGAGATCACCATTCCGGCACGCAAGCTCATGGATATCTGCAAGAACCTGCCTGCCGAGGCAATGATCAACTTCCGTCTGGAAGAGCAGAAGATGCTGATCACCTCGGGCCGCAGCCGCTTCAGCCTGACCACACTGCCGGCTACCGATTTTCCGCAGGTGGAGGAAACCCCCGGATCCTTCGCCTTCGAGTTGCCCCAGGGCAACCTGCGCTACATCATCGAGCGCACCAGCTTTGCCATGGCCCAACAGGACGTACGCTACTACCTGAACGGCCTGCTGCTGGAAACCGGTTCCGGCCGTCTGCGTGCCGTGGCCACCGACGGTCACCGCCTGGCACTTTGCGATACCGAGGCCGGCATCAGCGACAACGACGTACACCAAGTCATCGTGCCCCGCAAGGGCGTACTGGAGCTGGCACGCCTGATGACCGACGAGGATGCATCGGTCAACATCACCCTGGGCCAGAACTACATTCGTGCCACCGGTGCCGACTTCACCTTCACCTCCAAGCTGGTGGACGGCAAGTTCCCGGATTACGAGCGGGTCCTGCCACGTGGTGGTGACAAGCTGATGGTCGCTCAGCGCCAGCTGCTGCGTGAAGCCCTGAACCGCGCCTCCATCCTGTCCAACGAGAAATACCGCGGCATCCGCCTGCAGCTGGAAAGCGACCTGCTGCGCGTACAGGCCAACAACCCGGAACAGGAAGCGGCAGAGGAAGAAGTCTCCGTCCAGTACGAGAACAGCGCGCTGGATATCGGCTTCAACGTCAGTTACCTGCTGGATGTGCTTAGCGTGATGACCTCCAACGAGGTACGCATTCTCCTGTCGGACGCCAACAGCAGCGCCCTGCTGCAGGAAGGCGACAACAGCGACTCCTCCTATGTTGTCATGCCGATGCGCCTGTAACACGGCGTCTGGATGTCCATTCAGCATCTCTCGGTGACAGGCGTACGCAATCTTGCGCCTGTCACCCTGACGCCCTCTCCCCGCATCAACCTGCTGTACGGCAATAATGGTAGCGGCAAGACCAGCCTGCTGGAAGCCATCCACTTTCTTGCCCTGGCCCGCTCCTTTCGTAGCAACCGCATCCAACCGATGATCCGTCATGGCGATGAGCATTCCCTGGTTTTTGCCCGCGTACGGACGGCAGCAGGCGAAGAGCTGGGCATTGGCGTCAGCCGCAATCGCCAGGCCGATATCCAGATCCGCATCAACGGAGAGAACATCCGCAGCATGGCGACGCTCGCTCGTACCTTGCCGGTCCAGTTGATCAATCCCGAGAGCTTCCGCCTGCTGGAGGGTGCGCCCAAGATCCGCCGGCAGTTTCTCGATTGGGGAGTGTTCCACGTGGAACACTCCTTCATGCACGCATGGCAGCGTCTGCAAAACAGCCTGAAACAACGGAACTCACTGCTGCGGCATGCTATAATCGATGCCAACAGCCTGCAGGCTTGGGATAACGAGTTTTGTAACGCCAGCGAGCTTATTGACCAGTACCGTCAGGATTACATCCGTCGTCTCAAGCCCATTTTCAGCGAAACCCTGTCCGAACTGATCCAGTTGCCAGACCTGGCGCTCAGCTATTACCGTGGCTGGGACCGGGACAAGCCGCTGCAGGAAGTCCTGGAAGGGTCAAGAGCCAGGGATCAGGCAATGGGGCATACCCAAGCGGGGCCGCAGCGCGCCGACCTCAGGCTGCGCGTGGGTAGTCAGAACGCCATTGAGGTGCTGTCTCGTGGACAGCAGAAGCTGGTGGTCTGCGCACTGAAGATCGCCCAGGGTCACTTGCTATCGCAGTCCATGCAGCAAAAGTGCATCTATCTGGTGGACGACCTGACTGCCGAGCTTGATCCTGCGCACCGCAAGGCATTGTGCCGGCTACTGGAACAGCTTGAGTGTCAGGTTTTCATCACCGGCACGGATCAGGCAGCCTTGAACTTTAACTGGCAAAAGGAAACGCCAGTCAGCATGTTCCACGTGGAACATGGACACATTGAAGAAACCGGAGTAACCACCGCATGAGCGAAAACATCACCTATGATTCCAGCAACATCAAGGTTCTCAAGGGGCTGGATGCCGTCCGCAAGAGACCCGGCATGTATATTGGTGATACCGATGATGGCACCGGCCTGCACCACATGGTGTTCGAGGTCGTGGATAACTCGATTGACGAGGCACTCGCGGGCCATTGCGACGAGATCCTGATCACCATTCATCCGGACGAATCCATCACCGTCCAGGATAACGGTCGCGGCATTCCGGTCGACATTCACCCGGAAGAGGGCGTGTCCGCAGCCGAAGTGATCATGACCGTACTGCACGCCGGCGGCAAGTTTGATGACAACAGCTACAAGGTATCCGGAGGCCTGCATGGCGTAGGTGTGTCCGTGGTGAACGCCCTGTCCAAGGAACTGGTCATGACCATTCGTCGTCAGGGCAAGGTATGGCAGCAGATCTACCACCACGGTGTTCCACAGGAGCCGATGAAGGCCGTTGGCGATACCGACAAGACCGGTACCTGCATCCATTTCAAGCCATCCCCGGACACCTTCAAGAACATCCAGTTCAGCTGGGATGTACTGGCCAAGCGCCTGCGGGAACTGTCCTTCCTCAACTCCGGCGTCGGCATCCGTCTGAAGGACGAACGCACCGGACGGGACGAACTGTTCCGGTACGAAGGCGGACTCAAGGCATTCGTGGAATACCTGAACACCAACAAGACCAGCATCAACCAGATCTTCCATTTCTCCACCACCCGTGACGACGGCATCGGTGTGGAAGTGGCCATGCAGTGGAACGACGGTTTCAACGAAAACCTGCTGTGCTTCACCAACAACATCCCACAGCGTGACGGAGGAACCCACCTGGTGGGCTTCCGTACCGCCCTGACCCGTCATCTGAACAACTACATCGAGGCCGAAGGCATCGCCAAGAGGGACAAGGTTTCCACTACGGGTGATGACGCACGCGAAGGGTTGACCGCCATTGTCTCGGTCAAGGTTCCGGATCCCAAGTTCAGCTCCCAGACCAAGGACCGTCTGGTTTCTTCCGAGGTGAAAACCGCCGTCGAGCAGGAAATGGGCAAATACTTGGCTGACTACCTGCTGGAAAACCCGGCCGAAGCCAGAGCCATCGTCGGCAAGATGATCGACGCCGCTCGTGCCCGTGAAGCGGCACGCAAGGCGCGCGAGATGACCCGTCGCAAGGGTGCGCTGGACATCGCCGGGCTGCCCGGCAAGCTGGCCGATTGCCAGGAGAAGGATCCCGCACTGTCCGAGCTGTACATTGTGGAAGGGGACTCGGCAGGCGGCTCAGCCAAGCAGGGCCGTGACCGCAAGACCCAGGCCATCCTGCCGCTCAAGGGCAAGATCCTCAACGTGGAAAAAGCGCGCTTTGACCGCATGATCTCGTCCCAGGAAGTGGGTACGCTGATCACCGCGCTGGGCTGTGGCATCGGTCGCGAAGAGTACGACATCGACAAACTGCGCTACCACAACATCATCATCATGACGGATGCCGACGTGGACGGCTCGCACATCCGCACCCTGCTGCTTACCTTCTTCTTCCGCCAGATGCCGGAGCTGATCGAGCGCGGTTACATCTACATTGCCCAGCCGCCTCTGTACAAGATCAAGCGCGGCAAGCAGGAGCAGTACATCAAGGACGATGCCGCCATGGAGGAATACCTGACCCAGGCCGCACTGGAAGACGCCAGCCTGCACGTCAACGAGGAAGCCCCCGGCCTGAGCGGGCCGGCGCTGGAAGCGCTGGTACAGGAATATCGCTCTGTCATGAGCACCCTGGACCGCCTGTCACGCATCTATCCGCGCGATATCACCGAGCAGTTCCTCGACCTGCCGGAACTCACTGCTGAACAGCTGCAGGACGAACAGCAGGTACGCGGCTGGTCCGCACTGCTCAACGAGCGGATGGCCAGCGTGGAACGCTCTGGAACGGAATACACGGCCGAATCCTGCCAGGACAGCGAAACCGGTAACTGGTACCCCTGCGTGACCATACGTGCCCACGGCATCGAGGACCTGGTGCATTTCAAGAAGGAATTCTTCGCCAGCAATGACTACGCCAGCATGACCGCATTGGCCGGCCAGCTGAACCAGCTGCTGGAGAAGGGCGCCTATGTGATGCGCGGCGAGCGCAAGCAGAAGGTATCCAGCTTCAGGCAGGCACTCGAGTGGCTGATGGCCGAAGGTTCCAGGCGTCTGGTGGTACAGCGCTACAAGGGACTCGGCGAGATGAACCCCGAGCAGCTGTGGGAAACCACCATGGATCCTGAAACCCGCCGCATGCTGCAGGTGACCATCGAGGATGCCATTGCCGCCGACCAGATCTTCAACACGCTGATGGGTGACCAGGTGGAACCCCGTCGCCAGTTCATTGAGGATAACGCGCTGGCGGTTGCCAACCTCGACTTCTGAGGCAAACTGCCAGCCATGAAAAAACGGGCCAGTCGGCCCGTTTTTTCATTTCCCGCGGAGAAGAATCACTGCCTTACCGTCAGCTCGGCAGCCGACTCGGTATCCTGCGCCAGGGGTAACGGCTCCGCACAGGGATACTCGAGGCAGACCCTGAAGCCTTCGGCAGTCTGCTCGCTGACCAGCCGGCCCTGATACTTCTGGCATATCGCCGAAACGATGGACAGACCCAACCCACTGCCTTCACTGCTGGCACGCGCACGCCAGAAACGCTTTTGCGCACTGGCGAACTGCTCGGAAGGTAGCCCCACACCGCTATCCTGGACACATATATGCAAGCGGCCATCATCGGCTTGCAGGATCAGGCGCACCGGGCCATCCGCTGCATACTTGAGTGCATTTTCCAGCAAATTCCGGATCGAGATCGCCAGCAAACGATCGGGAATGGAAACCGTACAGGAACCCTCCAGACAGTTGTCCACCTCGATCCGCGCAAACTGTGGATGGGCGAACATGTTTTCCATGACCTGGCGCACCGCATCCAGCGGCTCGGTTCGGTGGCTACCACAGTCGGCATCCGCACTATCCAGCCTGGAAAGCAACAACAGCTGCTCAAGTGTTGCCTGCATGCGGTCCACCGCCATGCCCGCCTTGGCCAGACTGCTGCCGGCCTGCTCGCCATTCGCCATGGCAGCCACCTGCAAATGCGTCTTGATTGCAGTTAGGGGTGTGCGTAGTTCGTGCGCGGCATCATCGTTGAACCTGCGTTCGCGCTCCAGCAGGTCACCCAACCGGCCCAGCAACTGGTTCAGCGTGCCCACCAGTGGTTTGAGCTCAACGGGCACCGACGCCTCGTCCAGTGGCTCCAGTTCGTCGGCCTTGCGCTGGGCCAGCTGCATGCGTAGCCGGTTCAGCGGGCTCAGGCCACGCCCGATACCGATCCAGATCAGCAGCAGGCTGCCGAGCAGGGCAAGCAGCACCGGCAGGGCAGCGGCCAGCAGGATCACCTGCTGCAGGTGCTCGCGCTCGTCCAGCCGGTCACCGATGGTGATCAGCAGCTGATGACGGTGCACCGTGTAGGTGCGCCAGTCCTGACCATCGACCACGGAGCTGGAAAAGCCGACCAGATCCTCCTCCGGCTCGGCAAACATCATGTTGGGGGTACGCACCAGCACCTCGCCCCGCAGCGTGCGCACCTGACAGATCAGGCCCTGCTTGAGGCCACCCAGCAACGGATTGGTAAAGGGGCTCATGGACGGGCTCATGGACGGCTGTGGAATCTGTTCCAGCAGGCCAGCCACCATGTGTGCGGAGGATTCGAGGCGCTGGTCCAGCACCCGGTCGACTTCATTGCGCAGGTCGCCAAGCAGCCAGAGCGCCGCGATGGACCAGAGCAGGGCGAAGGTGCCGCCCAGGATCAGCAGAAGGCGCTTACGCAGACTCATCGGGCGTTCCCAGGCGGAAACCCAGACCCCGCACGGTCTCGATCACCGTGCTGCCCAGCTTGCGGCGCAGGTTGTAGATGTGCACATTGATTGCGTTGCTTTCAACCCCTTCGCCCAGGCCGTAGAGTGTGTCCTGCAGCTGCTCGACACTGATGATACGCTTGGGATTGTTGAGAAATGCCAGCAACAGCATCATTTCGCGCCGCGCCAGGTTGATATCCTTGCCGTGCAGCTGGACGCTCAGCAGATTGGGATCCACGACCAGGCCTTCGTGTTCGATCAGATGGGTGGTGCGCCCGGAAGTGCGCCGCAGCAATGTCTGCAGCCGCGCCGTCAGCTCGCGCAGGTCGAAAGGCTTGAGCAGGTAGTCATCAGCACCCGCCTGCAGGCCGTCCACCCGCTGATTGACCGAGTCACGTGCACTGAGGATCAGCACCGGCATGTCATTACCGCTGGCACGCAGCTGCTGCAGCCAGTCGATGCCATCCTGGTCCGGCAGGCCAAGATCAAGAATCACTGCATCAAAATGGCCCACACCCAGCGCATGGTTGGCCGCGGAGGCGGTTTCCACATGATCCACGGTGAAATTCGCCAGCGCCAAACCGGCACAAAGGCCCTCGGCAATCTGCGGGTCATCTTCAAGCAAAAGGATGTGCATGATAAAAATCCGTTCCCTGTCTGGCGTCAAGTATGCCGCAAACAGATTAATATGTGGTTAATTCTCGGCAAGCAGTCTTCTACATTATTCGTAAATGCAGGAAAATGCGCCTTCTGCATTCCACTTTCAAGGAACCGGATTTGATTATGCGTTATCTGACCAGCCTGCTTCTGCTGACTTTCAGCCTGTCAGCCCATGCCTTTTTCGGCACCAAGCAGGATCACGACTTCTTGCCGGTGGAGCAGGCCTTCCAGCTGGAGCTGCTGCAACTGGAGCAGAGCCGTGGCGAACTCTACTGGACCATCACTCCCGGACACTACCTGTACCGGCACAGCATCCAGGCAACCGACGGCGCGGGCAACCCGCTCGAGCTGGAGCTACCAAAAGGAATCGACAACGATGACGAGTTTTTCGGTCCCACGCAGATCTATCGCTCAAACCTTCAGGTACCGGTCAGCCTGGAGCAGCCTCAACCCTATCATGTGACCTGGCAAGGTTGCGCGGATGCCGGGCTCTGCTATCCCCCGCAGACCACCGAGCTGCGTGCCGGCAGCCAGAAAGGTCCGGAAGGAACGGCCGGAGCGGATCTGGCGGAGGATCAGGGCATCGCCCAGCGGCTGGCCCAGGCCGGCTTGCTGACCAATATCGGCGCCTTTTTCATCATGGGCCTGCTGCTGGCCTTCACCCCCTGCATGCTGCCCATGCTGCCCATTCTCAGCAGCGTGATTGCCGGCAGCAAGCCGGGCGGCTGGCAGGGAGCCCGGCTGGGTACGATTTTCGTGCTGGCCATGTCCGTAGTCTACGCCATCCTGGGCGTGATCGCCGCGCGACTGGGTGCCAACCTGGCGGCCAGCCTGCAGAATCCCTGGCTGCTGCTGCCCTTTGCCGGTCTCTTTGTACTGCTGGCACTGGCCCAGTTCGGCCTGTACAGCCTGCAGCTGCCCGCCTTCATCCGCGACCGCCTGCAAAGCACCGACCAGAAGGTGAAGGGCGGCAGCCTGCTAGGCGCCGCCGCGCTGGGCGTGCTTTCGGCATTGCTGGTCGGCCCCTGCATGACCGCGCCGCTGGCCGGTGCGCTGCTGTATATCGGCCAGTCCGGTGATGCCGTCAAGGGCGGCCTGGCACTGTTTGCGCTGGGCATCGGCAGCGGCTTGCCACTGCTGCTGGCGATGAGCTTCGGCATGCGCTGGCTGCCCAAGCCCGGTCAATGGATGGACGGCATCAGCCGGATCTTCGGCTATGCCCTGCTGGCTGCCGCCATCTTCGTGGTGCGTGCGTTGTTGCCCGACCCGCTGACCCTGGCGCTCTGGGCTGCCCTGCTACTGGCCATAGCGGTTCATCTGGGCACACTGCGGCCCAAGGGCTGGAAGATCTTCACCCGCTTTGTGGCTGCCTTGCTGGCCATCTGGAGCGGCATCATGCTGCTCGGTGCTGCCAGCGGCGGTAGCGATCCCCTGCAGCCACTGCGCCATCTGGGGCAGGGAGCGGTCCTGCTGCAAAACCAGCTGCAAAGCAGCCGCATAGCGGATCCAGCCATTCTCAAACAGGAAATGGCCCGGGCACAGGCCGACGGGCAATGGGTCATGCTGGACTTCTACGCCGACTGGTGCGTGTCCTGCAAGGTGATGGAGAAAACCGTATTCGGACAGCCCGAAGTACAGGCAGCCATTGCCGACCTGCGCTTCCTGCAGCCGGACGTGACCGACAACACTCCGGCCCAGCAGGCACTGCTCAGGGAATATGGCATCATCGGCCCGCCCACCATCCTGTTCATCGACCCGCAAGGCAACGAGGTGCGCAGCGCGCGCATCACCGGCGAGGTCAACGCCACCCAGTTCATGGACTACCTGCAAAAGGCACGGAGCAATTAGATGTTGAGCATTCAAATCGGCCCCCTGGCCATCCCCACCCAGCTGGCCATCCTTTATCTGGGCCTGCTGGTCGCCTGGATCACCGGCTGGTGGCTGGGTCGCAAGCGCAAGGCCAATCCGGAAGGGGTACTCTTCAACCTGCTGGTCCTGGGACTGGTGGTGGCGCGGATCGCCTTTGTCGTCCGCTATCATGACAATTACTCGGCCAGCTGGCTGTCGGCGCTGGATATCCGCGACGGCGGTTTCATGCCGCTGGCCGGCGTCATTGCCGCACTGGCCGGAGCTGCCTGGTATCTGTGGCGCCGCCCGGCGCTGCGCATTCCCCTGTCAGCCGGCTTGGCCACCGGTGTCGTGATCACCGGCCTGGGACTGGCCCTGTTCAACGCCATGCTCAGCAGCCAGCAACTGCCGGATCTCTCCCTGCGCAATCTGCAGGGTGAATCCGTCAGCCTGCATGAACTACGCGGCAAACCCATGGTCATCAATCTCTGGGCCACCTGGTGCCCGCCCTGCCGCCGGGAAATGCCGGTCCTGCAGGCCGCGCAAAGGGACAACCCGCATATCCTGTTTGTCTTTGCCAATCAGGGTGAAGGCCAGCACCAGGTGGAGCAATACCTGCAACAACAGAACCTGGAGCTGGACAACCTGCTGTTCGACAGCGGCGCACGGCTGGGCCAGTCGGTCAGCTCGCTGTCATTGCCGACCACCCTGTTCTATGATGCCGACGGCACCCTGCAGAACACCCATCTCGGCGAGCTATCCACAGCCAGCTTGCGCCACGCCATGCGCAGCATAGCGCCACAACACCCATAAGCTAAAGGACCCACCATGAAGTTCACCCGTATCGCCGCACTGACCGCATTGACCGGTCTGTCAGCCTTTTCCTTTGCGCAGGACTATCCTGCTCCCATCGAAGCAATGCGCAGCAAGGGTGTGGAGATCCTCGATACCTTCACCGCTCCCAGCGGGCTGAGTGGCTACGCCGCGCTCTACCACGGCCGTCCACTGGCCATCTACCTGACCAGCGACAAGCAGCACGCCATCATCGGCAGCCTGCTGGACGCCCAGGGAGAAGACCTGACCGCAGCCGTGATCGAGGAGAAAATCAGCCGCCCACAAAGCAAGATTCTCTGGGAACGTCTCGAAAAGGACAGCCACTGGATTGCCGAAGGCCCGAAAAATGCCGCCACGACCGTCTACGTGTTCACCGATCCGAACTGCCCCTACTGCAAGCGTTTCTGGAACGATGCCCAGCCCTGGGTGAAGTCCGGCAAGGTGCAGCTGCGCCATATCCCGGTCGGCGTTCTGGGTGAAGGAAGCCGCAAGAAGGCAGCGTACATGCTGGCAGCCAGGGACCAGACCAAGGCCCTGATCGATAACGAGAGCGGCAAGAAGCCGGCCCGGGAAAACGACATCAAGGATGCCCAGGCCGCCCAGCTGGACCGGAATCTCGAGATCATGACCCAGGTAGGTGCCACCGGCACTCCCGCCATTCTCTATCTGGACCGGACCGGTCTGCTGCAGCTGCATCCGGGCGCCGCCCAGGGTGAACAGCTGGTGGAAATCTTCGGATCCACTCCCTGATGGCAGCCTGACGGCCCCAACCATTGCAAAACCGCTCTTCCCGAGCGGTTTTTTGTTTGTGCTGTATCTGCATGACAAGCACCTTCCTGGCGGGACGCACAAACCGGAGCGCCGTCAATCCGGCAGTCGTGAGCACTGCCAGCCACCGCCGGACATGGCCAGTGGCCTTCTTCCAGCCCCGTGAGCCAGCGAAGCCAGCCTGCAGCACACTTGCAGCTACATGCTCGGCAATTCCGGTACAACAAACCGGATATCACGTTTCTTGTACATCCCCGAAAACACGGTAGGCAGGAATGCAACACTTCTTATGCCAATAATTTCTATTTAGATTCTTTTATATTCTTTATGGAAATTAGAAAGCTCCTTTATAGTCTGTGCTGTCCTGATAGCAACAACCACAACAAGGTAGGCGAAAATGTCCAAGAAACGCGTTCTGTACTGGCTGGGTACAGCAGCAGCCGGCCTGCTACTGGCTACGGCCGCCCGTGCGGAAGTCACTGCGGAGTCCCTGCAGATCCAGGTGCTGGGTGGTGCCTGTCTCAACTGTCACATCACCGGTGGCCAACCCGACAGCGCCATTCCCCCGATTGCCGGCCGTCCGGTCCATGCGCTGGAATCGAAGCTGCTGGCTTTCAAGCGGGGCGAAGAACCCGGTGCCACGGTCATGACCCGCCATGCCGCAGGCTACACCGATGACGAGCTGGCCGCGCTGGCCGTCTACTTTTCCGGACTGGGACGCAAATAAGGGACATTGCCATGAAAAAAACAGACAAGAACTTCTCCCGGTCGCGCCGCATCCTGCTCAAGGGGCTGGGTGCCGTCTCCCTGCTGCCGCTGGTTTCCGCCTGCAGCACCAACGCATTCACCAGCAGCAGCGCTGGCCGTGTAGTGGTGATCGGCGGCGGCTTTGGCGGTGCCACCGCAGCCAAGTACATCAAGCGTTTCAATCCGGCCATCGACGTGACCCTGGTGGAAGTGAACCGCACCTTCCATACCTGCCCGTTCTCCAACTTGGTGCTGGCCGGCGAGCGCAAGCTGGGTGCCATCGAGCACAACTATGACGAGCTCAAGCAGGTCTACGGCGTGCGCGTCATCCATGCCCGTGCCGAGGATGTGGACCCGGTTGCGCATACCGTGCGTCTGTCCACCGGCACCACCCTGCAGTACGACCGTCTGGTGCTGTCACCCGGCATCGACTTCCGCTGGAACGCCATCGAGGGTTACGACGAGGCAGCCGCCGAGCTGGCTCCGCACGCCTGGAAGGCCGGCCCGCAAACCGCATTGCTGCGCCGCCAGCTGGAAGAGATGGAAGATGGCGGCACCTTCGTCATGAGCGTGCCGGAAAACCCCTTCCGCTGCCCGCCCGGACCCTATGAGCGCGCCAGCCTGGTTGCCCACTACCTGAGCAGGCACAAGCCCAAGTCGAAGATCCTGATTCTGGACGCCAAGGACAACTTCTCCAAACAGGGCCTGTTCACCCAGGGCTGGAAAGAGCTGTATGGCGACCGCATCGAATGGGTCAGCCTGTCCAACGACGGCAAGGTGGTACGTGTCGATGCCAACCGGCTGGAAGTGGAAACCGAGTTCGGCAACCGTCACAAGGCCGCCGTGCTCAACGTGATCCCACCACAGAAGGCCGGCATCATCGCCGAGCGTGCCGGTGTCACCAACGCCGGCGGTTGGGTGCCGGTGAAGCCGCAGACCTTCGAGTCCGAACAGGTGGAAGACATCTACGTGATCGGTGATGCCAGCATTGCCGCGCCCATGCCCAAGTCCGGCTTCAGTGCCAACGCCCAGGGCAAGGTTGTTGCAGCGGCGATTGTTGCTTCACTGGCCGGTTTCGATCCGGTCAACCCGACCTGGTCCAACACCTGCTACAGCCTGGTGGGTCCCGACTACGGCATCACCGTGGCCGACGTCTACCGGATTGAAGACGATGCACTGATTGCCGCACCTGGCGGCGGTGTCAGCCCGCTGGATGCCTCACCGGCTTTCCGCAAGGCCGAGGCCGAATACGCCCACGGCTGGTACGAGGCCATCGCTCGCGATACCTGGGGAACCCGTTATTAGTGGTCGGCTTAGGCTAACACCACCAATCAACTAGCTGGACAGGCCACCAAAATGCCGGAGTTTGTCGAAAACCTGCTGGATGCCCCACATCAGTTGATGCTGTGGGGCACTCTGCTGTTTGGCCTGCTGCTGGGCACGCTTCTGCAATGGAGCCGCCTGTGCCTGCTGCGTGGCCTGGTTCATGTGCGTCAGGGCAACAGCCTGAAGCTGAAGGCCTTCACCCTGGCCATGGCCGCTGCTGTGCTGAGCAGCCAGCTGCTGGCCTGGTACAGCGGCATTGATCTGGCTGATTCGATTTATGTACAAGACAGGGCCGCCCTGCCGGTGATCCTGTTTGGCGGTCTGCTGTTCGGCTGCGGCATGGCGCTGGCCAACGCCTGCACCGGACGCAGCCTGGTACTGGCCGCCGGCGGCAACCTGCGTTCGCTGATCTGCCTGCTGAGCCTGGCCATTGGCGCCGGGCTGACATTGTCCGGTCTGCTGGCCGAACTGCGCGTCTGGCTGGAAAACCTGACCCGCTTCAGCCTGCCGATATCGCGCCTGCCACTGTGGTTCGGACTGCTACTGGCCGCCAGTCTGCTGTTGTACGCCCTGAAGGGCAAGACACTCTGGCAGTCGACCCCGGATCTGGTCGGCAGCCTGCTGGTGGGCGTCCTGATCAGCGGCGGCTGGTGGCTGACCGGCGTGGTCGGTGCCGACGAATTCGAACCTGTGCCACTGCTGTCCGTCAGCTTCGTGGCACCGGTATTTGAAACCCAGCAATATCTGCTGCTGTTTACCGGCAGCAAACTGAATTTTGGCATTGTGCTGGTGGCCGGCGTGTTTGCCGGTGCCCTGTTGCGGGCGCTGCTGGCCCGCGAGTTTGTCTGGGAAGCCTTTGACAGCCCGGGCCGGCTCAAGCGCAGCCTGTCCGGTGGCCTGTTGATGGGTATCGGCGGTGTACTGTCACTGGGTTGCACCTATGGGCAGGCCCTGAGCGGATTGTCCACCCTGGCCATTACCAGTCTGGTCGCCATTGCCGGCATTCTAGCCGGCGCCTGGTACACCCTTGCATTACTGAAAAATTGAGGAAGACGATCATGTCCCGACTGTTTCTTGCCCTGCTGCTGAGCGCACCCCTGAGCCTGCTGGCTGCCGAACCGGCGGAATTTGTCCCCGTCGCCGAGCTGCTGGCAGGCAGCACGCCGCAAACGGCCGGCCTCAAGCTGGACCTGCCCAGCGTGTCCGAGGATGGCTCCGCCGTGGCGGTCGGCATCAAGTTTGACGGCCAGCTGGAGCCGGGCGACCGCCTGGCCAGCCTGCACCTGTTCGCCACGGAAAACCCGCATCCGGAACTGATCGCCTTCCGTCTGCTGTCCGAGCAGACACTGCCGGACTTCAACACCCGCATCCGCCTGAATGAAAGCCAGCAGGTGATCGCCGTGGCCGTCAGCGAACAGGGCCACAGCTGGATCAGCGCCAAGGATGTGCGCGTCACCATCAGCGGCTGTCTGGTACGTGATCCGGATGAACAAGTTGTTGCCGGCATGCGGAACCCACGCATCGCGCTGCCAAGGCGCGTCAAGGCCGGCGAGCCGGTCGAGCTGCGCACCCTGATCAGCCATCCGATGGAAACCGGCCTGCGCCCAGACGCCGACGGCAGCCTGATCCCGCAAAACCTGGTACAGAGCCTGCAACTGGCGATTGACGAGCAACCGGCACTGGAAGTGCAGTTCGCCAACGGCACCGCCGCCAACCCCTATGTGCGGCTGTTGGTACAGGGCAAGGGCAGGGAGCTGGGGTTTCGCTGGCAGGACCAGCAGGGCAAGGAAGTTGTGGAGAAGCGCCAGCTGCCACTGTAGATTTCAGCCTGCTCCCACAGACCCCGCTTGATAAAATACCGTCCTGGTGGACGGCATTATTGTGTCACAACATCTGGTCAGGGATCTTGCAACCAGCGGGTTAGGATATGCTGCGCCTCAACTGACCTGCTCAGGTCCCCGTTATAGCTCAGGGCATAGCTTGTTGGACCAAAGGGCGCTGACGAGACAAACAGGCGACCGCTGTTGCCATCCAAACGCATGATTTCGCGTACTTCATCGCCATCCTTGAGCATGTAGCTGCGCTGATTCTCGTTTCCTGCCTGAATGATGGTTTTGAGCACCTTGCCATCCAGCTCATGGTCGATACCACTGATCAGAACCAGGGCCTCAGCTTCTTCCCGCTTGCCCAGGCGTACTATTTGAACCGAACTGTTGAAGTCACCACTGTATGCATATACGTAAGGGCCGACTTCTGGTCGCCCCTGATCAGCCGACACCGGCTGGGCAGCCATCAGCAGGAGCAACGCACCCAGTGCAGCAGGTTTCATTTTCATCGATTCGTATTCCTTATGGTTTTTGGACCGAGAATTCTAACAGTGAATCCTTCCACTCATTGAACTGCGCTTCATCGTACATTGGTCGAAACCCAGCCTGTGCCAACTGCAAAAATTTTCAGATGCGGAATATGGCTTTAAGCGATCAAGGCCAGGTCCGATAATTTGACCCTGATGCAGGCTGTGCGGATGAATTCGCACCCAACCTACAGAGAGCACGTGCAAAAAGCCTCTGTGCGAAGGGGCTTGCCCCTGAGGAAACGCGCCCACTGTCGGGGGCAAGCCCCTCCTTACAAAGAGGTGCTCGATGCGTTCATTATGAAGGCCGATTCCGGATGGGTGCTGATGTGCCAGTTGGCCACTTTCTGGCCGATTGAAAGTCCATGCTCATCACCACTTCAGACACCGAAAAAGCAAATCCGGCAAACTCCATCGGCTACAAACTGCTTGACCTGGCACAGGGCACACAAAGACGGCAACATCTCCTATGATGAACCCGTCACGCCACTACAAGCGATATTCAACTATCCCTGCCGGTGACTGTAGCACACAAGAAATGGGCGAACACAGACATGAAAACCATAGGCCTTATCGGCGGCATGAGCTGGGAATCCACCATTCCCTACTACCGCCAGATCAACGAAACCGTCAAAGCGCGACTGGGCGGACTGCACTCCGCAAAAGTCATTCTCTACAGCGTCGACTTCCAGGAAATTGCACAGCTGCAGCAGGCTGGCGACTGGGACGCGGCCGGCGAAGTGCTGGCCAATGCAGCACGCGCACTAGAAACAGCAGGTGCGGAACTGCTGCTGATCTGTGCCAATACCATGCACAGAGTGGCATCTGCAGTAGAGGCGGCCATCAGCATTCCCTTGCTGCACGTTGTCGATGTCACCGCGGATACGATCAAGCAGGCCGGCCATGTCCGGATCGGACTGATCGGCACGCGCTTCACCATGGAACAGCCGTTCTATCGCGAACACCTGCAACAGCATGGGCTGGAGGTGCTGGTTCCCGGTACTGCGGATCAGGACAGCATTCACCGCATCATCTTTGAAGAGCTATGTCTTGGCGTGGTGCGGGACGAATCGCGTCTGGTCTATCAGGCAATCATGCACCAGCTGGTGGAGCAGGGCGCACAGGCCATCATCCTTGGCTGCACGGAAATCGCCATGCTGATAAGCCCGGCCGACTCGGCAGTACCCTTGTTCGACACCACCAGCATCCATGCCCGGGCCGCAGCCGAGCTGGCATTGAGCAACTGAAACAGTTCGCTGCACAAAAAATTGCACCGGACAGTCAGCCTTCCAGCTCGCCCTGCGCCAAAAGCTGCACCAGTGGATCATTGATAAAGTACAGATGCTTGCCCAAGCTATGCTCTGTCAGCAAGCCAGCAGCAACAAGTTCACGCAAATATCTGGATGCAGTCTGGCGGGTTATCTGCAAATCCCTTTGCACAAACTCGATGCGGGTATAGGGGTGGCGGAACAGGTTATTCAGCAAATCCTGTGAATAGATTTTCGGGGCTTTCGTGCGCATTTGCTGTTTGGCATTCGCCATTAACGTGCGCACGGCATTGACTGTCACAACCGTTTGTCTGGCGGTTTGTGCAACACCATTGAGCATATAAATAACCCAGTCATGCCAGGCTTGCGTATTGGCCTGCAGGTCATCAGCCGTATCACGCACAGCTTGCAACAAGCGGTAATAATCCGATTTGTGTCGATTGATATAGCGAGACAAATAAAGAATCGGCGCATGCAGCAAGCCCTCATGGACCAGACACAGCACACACAAAATCCGTCCAATACGGCCATTGCCGTCACTAAACGGATGAATACTTTCAAACTGGTGGTGAACAATGGCCATTTTGATGATGGAGTCAAGCTTGCTCACTTCATCATCATTGATGAACAGCTCAAGCTTGCGCATATACTGCTGCACCTGAGCGCCATCTTGCGGGGGAACAAAAATCACGTTTCCGGTTTTTTCATTCTTCAGTACCGTACCGCCGTGCTGCCTGAAACCTTCATGGCTGCCTTTAAGCAACTGAAACAGCTCTATCAGGGTGGCGTTACTCAGAATACCCTGCTGCTCATGCATCCGTGTAAAGCCGTGCATCACGGCCTCACGGTAACGCGACACCTCTTTGGCTGCTGGCGAAACCCATTCCGCTATGTGCAAATCAGCCTGGAACAGCTCATCCTGGGTGGTAACGTAACTTTCCACCTCGGAACTTGCCTTGGCTTCCTGAAGCACCAGTGTATTTATTAAAATGGCCTGATTAGGAATGCTGTCCGCACAGCCTTTCAGCTCAGCCAGGTAACGATGAGCATCAATCAGGGCACTCAGCACTTCAGTGACCTGAAAACTGATGCCTGTTGGTGGCAAATCCGGAATGGTGTAGGTCGACTGATACTGCACAGATGCTTTCTCATGTTAAGTTTGTGAGGATTTTAGCACACATGATACGGAGTCATGTTAAGAAAATCATGTTTTGTTAACATGAAATACCTATCATGTTAACAATACGCACAAACGTAATCCTCTGCCACTAAACAAGCAAACATAGTCCTGCCGCCGGGCAACATCGGCATAGCGCAGCACCTGCAAACTAGCCTGCACGCTTCATATCTGCTTTCTTCGCACTAACCCATACAGCAACCCTGCGAAAAACAAGCTACCAGCCACGGCTCTTGTGATATCTCGTCCTGCCTGACTCCAGGCCAAACCACCAATTAGCCAGCTACCAGTCGAAACAAACAGAAAAATCAGCATTGCTGCCAGCGACAAAGTCGCAATGGCAGCGGCGAGCAGCCGCAAAGCGTCACGCCAGCTACGAACTGTAAAAACTGGAGGACGCTTAATTTCCAGAGCGCACTGCTCCATATACTCCTCAGGGGTAGGCATGGCTCTCAGCATGGCAATATCACTGAGAGCCTCCTTCAGGTCTTCACCTTCCAGAGCTTCTGCTGCCTATCGTTCCAGTTCATCCAGCCCGGTCTTTTGCATAAACCGCTTGCTTCAACTCATGCATTGTAGAGCGGGCGTTTTTATTCCCGCGCCCCTCTCACTCCGGCACTGATCTCCCGGCACTGCGCCAGCACATCGGCAATGGCCTGATCCGGCGTCTCGGCAGCGTTGATCTTGTCCACCAGCGCAGAGCCAACCACCACCCCATCAGCCAGACGGGCCACGTTGGCCGCGTGTTCGGCTGTACGGATGCCGAAGCCGATGCATACCGGCAAGTCGCTGTGGCGGCGCAGGCGGGCAACCGCCTCACTTACCTGATCCAGGCTGGCGGTGGCACCACCGGTCACACCGGCCACCGACACATAGTAGATGAAGCCGGAGCTGTCCTTGAGCACGGTTGGCAGGCGCTGGTCGTCGGTGGTGGGCGTGGTCAGGCGGATGAAGTCGATGCCACCGGCCTGTGCCGGTTCGCACAGCTCCTCGTTGTGCTCGGCGGGCACATCGACCACGATCATGCCGTCAACGCCGGCCTGTTTGGCATCGCGGATGAACGCGTCCACACCGTAATGATGAATCGGGTTGTAATAGCCCATCAGCACGATCGGCGTATGGTCGTTGCCCTCACGGAATTCGCGCACCATCTGCAGAGTTTTGCGCAAACTCATGCCGCTGCCCAGTGCACGCTGATTGGCCAGCTGGATAGCCGGACCATCCGCCATGGGGTCGGTAAAGGGCATGCCCATCTCAATCACGTCGGCGCCCGCCTCGGGCAAACCGCGCAGGATGTTCAGCGCAGTGGCGTAGTCCGGATCGCCAGCGGTCAGGAAGGTGACCAGGGCAGCGCGGTTTTCTTGTTTCAGCTTGGCAAAGCAGGCTTGGATACGGCTCATGATTGCGCTCCTTTCTCACCCAGATAGTGCATGATGCTGGCCATGTCCTTGTCGCCACGGCCAGACAGGTTGACCACCATCAGGTGATCCTTTGGCAGCAGTGGTGCGCGCTTGACCGCTTCGGCCAGTGCGTGGGACGACTCCAGCGCGGGGATGATGCCTTCGGTGCGACACAGCAGCTGGAAGGCTTCCAGCGCTTCGTCGTCGGCAATCGCGGTATATTCAACCCGTCCCACATCACGCAACCAGGAGTGTTCGGGGCCAACGCCCGGATAATCCAGACCGGCTGAAATCGAGTGGGCATCCTTGATCTGGCCGTCCTCGTCCTGCAACAGATAGGTCTTGTTGCCGTGCAGCACGCCCGGCTCACCCAGGGTCAGGCTGGCAGCATGCTTGCCGGTTTCCAGACCCAGGCCGGCGGCTTCAGCACCGACCATTTTCACTGTCGGCTCGTCGAGAAACTCGTGGAACAGGCCGATGGCGTTGGAGCCACCGCCGACACAGGCAATCAGCGAATCGGGTAGACGACCTTCCTGCTCCTGCAGCTGGTCACGGACTTCCTTGCCGATCACCGCCTGGAAGTCGCGCACCATGGCCGGGTAGGGGTGCGGACCAGCGACGGTGCCGATCAGGTAGAAGGTACTGTCCACATTGGTGACCCAGTCACGCAGCGCCTCGTTCATCGCATCCTTCAGTGTGCCGGTACCGGCGGTAACCGGAATCACCTTGGCACCCAGCAGGTTCATGCGGAACACGTTGGCCTGCTGGCGCTCGATATCGGTGGTGCCCATGTAGACCACGCATTCCAGGCCGAAACGGGCGGCAACCGTGGCCGTGGCCACGCCGTGCATGCCGGCGCCGGTCTCGGCGATGATGCGCTTCTTGCCCATGCGCCGCGCCAGCAGGATCTGGCCGATGCAGTTGTTGATCTTGTGTGCGCCGGTGTGGTTCAGCTCCTCGCGCTTGAGATAGATCCTGGCACCACCCAGATGCTCGCTTAAACGCTCGGCGTAATACAGCGGGCTGGGGCGACCCACGTAGTCGCGCTGGAAGTAGGCCAGCTCACGCTGGAATTCCGGATCGTTTTTGGCTTCTTCATAGGCTTCGCCCAGCTGCAGGATCAGCGGCATCAGGGTTTCCGCCACATAACGTCCCCCGAAGATACCGAACAGCCCGCGCTCGTCGGGTGCGTTGAAATAAGTGTGCATGCCTTTCCCCTGTAGGTGCGAATTCACTCGCACAATGAAAATTGGGTGTGCGAATGAATTCGCACCTACAACGATTGTGTGGCAAAACAGGCCAAAGCAAAAGCGATTATTTTATTGCCATCTGTTACTATTCCTCACATGAATGATCTGCACAACCTGCCATCCCTGAATGCCCTGAAAGCTTTTGTCGCCGTTGCCGACCAGGGCAGCATCAGCATGGCTGCGCAACTGCTACACGTCACCCACGGTGCAGTCAGCCGGCAGATTCGCCTGCTGGAAGAGGAGCTGGACACAGCCTTGCTGGAAAAACAGGGACGCGGCATAAAACTCACAGATGCCGGCCAGCAGCTGTACCAGAACTGCCAGCCGGCATTCAGAGCGATTGCCGAAAGCTGCCAACAGCTGCGTCAACAACAGCAGGAAAAGCCGCTGGTGCTGGCCTGCTCCGGCAGCCTGTTGGCACGCTGGCTGATCCCGCGCCTGCCGCCACTGCAGCAGGCATTGCCGGACTTGCCCCTGCAACTGGTGACCAGCGCCGACGACGAGCGTCCGCAACAGCAGGCCGACCTGAGTCTGTCCTTCATGAAGAATCCGGTAGCCAGCGAGCTGTTGATCCCGTTGGAGCCGGAGCGCATCGGTCCCATACTGTCGCCGCAACTGGCCGGACAGCTCGGTCTGGATGCCGGCAGCCCGCTACCGGATCTTCCCTTGCTGCACACCCTGTCCCGGCCACAGGCCTGGCCGGACTGGGCAAGGCACAGCAACATCCAGTCGGATAGCCTGCACATGGGGCAGGGCTTTCCGCACCTGTCCTACCTGCTGGAGGCGGTACTGGCCGGGCTGGGCATCGGCATCGCCCCGGAGCAGCTGATCCGCTCCGACCTGGAACAGGGCCGGCTGCTGGCACCCTGGGGTTTTATCAGCACCGAGGCCTGGCTGTGTGCGCAGATCCATAATCCGGCCCAGACAACCCGCATCCTTCCACTGATACGACAGCTGCAGGCCATGACCTGAGCACAGGGTGCCCCGGGCTTCCTTGCACGATATCAAGCGCCCGATAATTGACGAACCATCAACCGGACGTCATGTAACCGTCTGATTTACACATAAATTTTCCGTTTCACGGCCGATTGCAAACAGGAAGCCCCAATATGTGATGCAGATCACACTTCTGCATGGCCGGCCCACCCCGAACCCTCTATAGTGGAGTCCAGAGCATTCAAGACACATGACGCCTGTGGAGGACGCCATGGAAATTTCCCCCAGCATGATGAGCATGAGTGTGCAGACCATCAAGGCCGGTCAGCAGCAGCTGGCGGGTGCGGCCCAAGCGGTTGCCAACTCGAACGTGAGCGACATGCCGATGGCCAACATCGCCAACCTGACCGAGCAGCTGGTACAGATGGATCAGGCGCAGCACCTGGCCATGGTAGGCGGCAAGATGGTGGAAGCCGCCAGCGAGAACATGGGGACCATCATCAACACCATGGCCTGACCATCCATCCCTGCCGATTGCGAAGCCCGTGCGCGCAAGCCCACGGGCTTTTTTGTGTCTGCAGCGGGCCTGCCCGTATTTCCTCTACCACCTTTGGCTAGCCTGTACGACAGCAAATTCATCGCTCAATGCTTGACAAGCCTCTGCGCCGGTCGTAACTTTCAAACGGTCGTTTGATGAATTTGCGTTACGCCATGTTCATCCCCGTACGCATGAATACCTTTGCGCATGAACACCCTTTGTCCGTTGCGCTCCAAATAATAAAAGTCACATTCAGAGGCCGTCACCATGCCAGAATACAAAGCCCCCCTGCGCGATATCCGTTTTGTCCGCGATGAACTGCTCGGCTATGCGGAGCACTACCAGAACCTGCCCGGTGCAGAAGACGCCACTCCGGACATGGTTGATGCCATTCTCGAGGAAGGTGCCAAGTTCTGTGAAAACGTGATCGCTCCGCTGAACCGCGTAGGCGATACCGAAGGCTGCACCTGGTCGGCTGAAGGCGTGACCACCCCGACCGGCTTCAAGGATGCCTACGAGCAGTTTGTCGAAGGCGGCTGGCCCAGCCTGGCCCATGACGAAGCCCACGGTGGCCAGGGTCTGCCCGAGTCCCTCGGCATGGCCATCAGCGAGATGGTCGGCCAGGCCAACTGGTCCTGGGGCATGTACCCCGGCCTGTCGCACGGTGCCATGAACACCCTGAGTGCCCACGGTACCGAAGAGCAACAGGAAACCTATCTGACCAAGCTGGTATCCGGCCAATGGACCGGCACCATGTGTCTGACCGAACCGCACTGCGGCACCGACCTGGGCCTGCTGCGCACCAAGGCCGAACCACAGGCCGATGGCAGCTACAAGGTAACCGGCACCAAGATCTTCATTTCCGCCGGTGAACACGACATGGCGGAAAACATCGTGCACATCGTGCTGGGCCGCCTGCCGGATGCACCGGAAGGCACCAAGGGCATCTCCCTGTTCATCGTGCCCAAGTTCCTGCCCGACGCCGACGGCGAAGTGGGTGAGCGCAATGGCGTAACCTGTGGTTCGCTAGAAGAAAAGATGGGTATCCACGGCAACTCCACCTGTGTGATGAACTTCGACAGCGCCACCGGCTTCCTGATCGGCCCGCCCAACAAGGGCCTGAACTGCATGTTCACCTTCATGAACACCGCCCGTCTGGGTACCGCCCTGCAGGGTCTGGCCCATGCCGAGATTGCCTTCCAGGGTGGCATTGAATATGCCCGCGAGCGCCTGCAGATGCGCTCGCTGACCGGTCCCAAGGCACCGGACAAGCCGGCCGACCCGATCATCGTGCACCCGGACGTGCGTCGCATGCTGTTGACCACCAAGGCCTTTGCCGAAGGCAACCGCGCCATGCTGTACTACGCCGCCAAGCAGGTGGATATCGTGCAGCGCAGCCAGGATGAGGAAGCCCGCGTCCAGGCCGACACCCTGCTGGCCTTCCTGACCCCGATCGCCAAAGCGTTCATGACCGAGACCGGTTTCGAGGCCGCCAACCACGGCGTGCAGATCTATGGCGGCCACGGCTACATCGCCGAGTGGGGCATGGAGCAGAACGTGCGCGACAGCCGCATTTCCATGCTCTATGAAGGCACCACCGGTATCCAGGCGCTGGACCTGCTGGGCCGCAAGGTGCTGATGACCCAAGGCGAATCGCTGAAGGCCTTCACCAAGGTGGTGCACAAGTTCTGCAAGGCCAATGAGGAAAACGAGACCATCAAGGAATTCGTTGTACCGTTGGCCGACATCAACAAGGAATGGGGCGAGATCACCATGAAGATCGGCATGGCCGCCATGAAGGACCGCGAGGAAGTGGGCGCCGCCGCCGTGGACTACTGCATGTACTCCGGCTACGCCTGCCTGGCCTACTTCTGGGCCGACATGGCACGTGTCGCCGCTGAACAACTGGCTGCCGGCACCAGCGAGGAAGCCTTCTACAAGGCCAAGCTGCAGACCGCGCGCTTCTACTTCGAGCGCATCCTGCCACGCACCCGTGCCCATGTGGCCGCCATGCTGTCCGGTGCGGACAACCTGATGGACATGGCCGATGAGGACTTCACCCTGGGCTATTGATGGCATGGCTGCACCGGCTTCAAGTCAGTGCAGCCTGTCCGTGATGGCACCAGCTTGCATGCAGACGTCATCGCCGTACTTGATGCGGTGATCTCCATTGGGAGAAGCGATGACGCTGGTTTCAAGGCAATGACACCAAGTAATTGCATGCATCGTACCTGTGCTGTCTTCGTCGCAATCAAAAAACAAAAAGGAGTCACCAATGGCCGACTATAAAGCCCCGCTACGCGACATGAGCTTTGTCCTCAATGAAGTCTTCCAGGCTCCCCAGCTGTGGGCTGACCTGCCGGCCCTGGCGGAAACGGTGGATGCCGAAACCGCCAGCGCCATCCTGGAAGAGGCCGCCAAGGTCAATGCCGAGATCATCGCACCGCTGAACCGTGAAGCCGATGAGCAGGGCGCACGACTGGAGGGTGACACCGTTAAAACGGCCGATGGCTTCATCGAGGCATACCAGACCTACGCCGAAGGCGGCTGGGTGGGCGTGGGCGGTGCTCCCGAATATGACGGCATGGGCATGCCCAAGATGCTCACCGCCCAGCTGGAGGAAATGGTCAACGCGGCCAATGTCTCCTTTGGCCTGTTTCCCATGCTGACCGCCGGTGCCTGCCTGTCGCTGCATGCCCACGCCAGTGAGGAGCTGAAACAGAAATACCTGCCCAACATGTACAGCGGCCAGTGGGCCGGCTCCATGTGTCTGACCGAGCCGCACGCCGGCACCGACCTGGGCATCATCCGCACCAAGGCCGAGCCGCAGGCTGACGGCAGCTTCCGCATCACCGGCACCAAGATCTTCATCACCGGTGGCGAACACGATCTGACCGAGAACATCATCCATCTGGTACTGGCCAAGCTGCCCGACGCACCCGCCGGTGCCCGCGGCATCTCGCTGTTTCTGGTGCCCAAGTTCCTGGTCAACGAGGACGGCAGTCTGGGTGAACGCAACGGCGTCAGCTGCGGTTCACTGGAGCACAAGATGGGCATCAAGGCCTCGCCCACCTGCGTGATGAATTTCGACAATGCGCTGGGCTACATCGTGGATGAACCCAACAAGGGACTGGCGGCGATGTTCACCATGATGAACTACGAACGCCTGGGTGTCGGCATCCAGGGCCTGGGTGTGGCCGAGCGCTCCTACCAGAGCGCCATCGAATATGCCCGCGAACGTCTGCAAAGCCGCGCCCCAACCGGCGCACAGCAACCGGAACAGGTGGCCGACCCGATCATCGTGCATCCCGATGTACGCCGCATGCTACTGACCATGAAAGCCCTCAACGAAGGCGGTCGTGCCTTCTCCACCTATGTGGCCAAACAGCTGGACCTGGCCAAATACGCCGAGGACGAAGCCGTCCGCCAGCAGGCCGGCGAACTGGTCGCACTGCTGACCCCGGTGGCCAAGGCCTTCATGACCGACATGGGGCTGGAAACCACTCTGCATGGCCAGATGGTATTCGGCGGCCATGGCTATATCCGCGAATGGGGCCAGGAACAGCTGGTGCGCGACTGCCGCATCACCCAGATCTACGAAGGTACCAACGGCATCCAGTCGCTGGACCTGGCCGGGCGCAAGCTGGTGGCCAATGGTGGTGCCTCCTACCAGCACTTCAGCAAGGAAGTGCATGATTTCATCGCCGCCAATCAGGACTTGCAGGAATTCACCACGCCGCTGCAACAGGCGATGGAGAATCTCGACAGCCTGAGCAACTGGCTGGTGGAACAGGGCAGGGCCAACCCCAATGAAATCGGTGCGGCATCCGTGGAATATCTGCACGTGTTCGGCTACACCGCCTATGCCTACATGTGGGCACTGATGGCCAGGGCCGCCCGGGACAAGGAAGGCGAGGAGGATTTCTACGCCGGCAAGATGGGCACCGCACGCTTCTACTTCGCCCGCCTGCTGCCACGCATCCAGTCGCTCACCGCAAGCGTCCGTGCCGGCAGTGAATCCCTGTATCTGCTGGATGAAAGGCTGTTCTGATACCAGCGGTCCCTGCAGGTGCGAATCCATTCGCACAAATACCTGTCATATGCCCGGCCTCGCCGGGCATTGTTCGAATGAATTCGCACCTGCACCAACACCAAAACACGCAATGAGCAGCGGCCGAAAGCAAAAAACATTGCCTTCGTCTATACTGTCCTCTTTCAAAATCCGGTGATGCCGCGTTACACATGCAAACCGGCCAACTTGCTTATGGATGATGGATAGTTTTATGACTGAACTGAAAAACGATCGCTTTCTCCGCGCCCTGCTCAAGCAGCCTGTTGATGTCACCCCCATCTGGATGATGCGCCAGGCCGGCCGCTATCTGCCCGAGTACCGCGCCAGCCGCGCCAAGGCCGGTGGCTTCATGGATCTGTGCATGAACCAGGAATTGGCCTGTGAAGTCACCCTGCAACCGCTGGAACGCTATCCGCTGGATGCGGCGATCCTGTTTTCCGACATCCTCACCATTCCCGATGCCATGGGGCTGGGCCTGTATTTCGAGACCGGTGAAGGTCCGCGCTTCAAGAAGGTCGTCGACACCCCGGAGGCGATCGACGCCCTACCGATTCCCGACCCAGTACAGGATCTGGGCTATGTCATGGATGCGGTCAAGACCATCCGTCGCGAGCTCAACGGCCGCGTACCGCTGATCGGTTTTGCCGGCAGCCCCTGGACGCTGGCCACCTACATGGTGGAAGGCGGCTCCTCCAAGGACTTCCGCAAGAGCAAGGCCTTCATGTACGACCAGCCGGAAGCCATGCACCGCCTGCTCGACAAGCTGGCCCAGTCGGTGACCAGCTACCTCAACCAGCAGATCCTGTCCGGTGCACAGGCGGTGCAGATCTTCGACAGCTGGGGTGGCAGCCTGTCATCCGCGGCTTACCTGGAATTCTCTTTGGCCTACATGAAGAAGATCGTTGATGGCCTGATCCGCGAGCACGAAGGCCGCCAGGTTCCGGTGATCCTGTTCACCAAGGGCGGCGGTCTGTGGCTGGAAGCCATGGCGGAAACCGGCGTGGAAGCCCTGGGTCTGGACTGGACCTGCGACATCGGCACCGCGCGCGCGCGCGTTGGCGACAAGGTTGCCCTGCAGGGCAACATGGACCCATCCGCGCTGTACGCCAGCCCGGCTGCCATCCGCAAGGAAGTCGAACGCATCCTGGCCAGCTACGGTCATGGTACCGGCCATGTGTTCAACCTGGGCCACGGCATCACGCCCGAGGTCAAGCCGGAAAACGCCGGTGCCTTCATCGAGGCCGTGCACGAACTGTCGGCCAAGTATCACCAGTAAGCTCCGGTTCGTCTTTCTCGCAAAGCGAAACTTGGCAGCCTGTGTCATCTTGCGATCATGCGTAGGGTGACACAGGCAGCTTCGCACCAAAGGCACTACCATCCACACCGGAAGAGCGGTTAGTATTGCACGCTGTTTATTCGGACAAACATTCTGTAAAGACTACAGGCAGCAGGATCGCTGTCAGCACTTCGCACATAGAAAAGGAACCGTCCATGAAGAAACTCACCCCCCGCATCATTTCGCTATTGCTGGTATTGGCTGCAGGCAACGTACAGGCCGTCAGTCAGGTCGGACAGCATCATATCGACCGTCTGGCTAATGGCGGGCCATCCACCGTGCGTGATACCGCCAAAACCATCCGGATGACCGGCAACAGTGAAATCGAAGTACTGGATGCCCTGGCCGAACGTATCGGGCGTGACTACAACAAGAGCGGCGGTACCCAGATCGATGCCACTGCCTGGGGGCTTCGTGTCCTGGGTGATTCCGGCAATTCGCGTTACCACAGTCTGGTGCAGGACATCCTGCATAACGCCCAGCACAAGAAAGTGAAAAAGTTTGCCAATTACGCAGCCAAACGTCTGAAAGATGCGTCTGTCGAGCAGTACCGCCTGGGCAGCGCCCCGCTGACTGCTCACGCCAAAAGCCCCGCTGCCGGCCAAAAGACACCGGTAGAACAGGCTCCCGCAACCGACAAACTGGCCATCAGTGAAATCAGCGTCGGCATGAGCCAGCATGAAACCGAATCCTTGACCGGAGCCCCGACCAGTGTTAACAGCCATATCACCGGCAAGGGCTTCAACCCCTTCAACGTGACCGGCAAGGATATTCACCGGATCGTGTATTACTACAAGGGCCAGGGACGTATCGTCTTCTCCAACCAGTCCGCCTACGGAGGCGGCTACCGTGTATCCAGCGTCATCCTTGACGCCCACGAGTCAGGCTATCCCTGAAGACAATCAAAAAAGCCCCGCATCATTGAACTGCAGGGCTTTTTCATGCACATATGCGTGTCATCAACGGACCTTGGCAAGGTCTCCCTTCAGGGCGACACCGGCCATGATGGCTCCGGCGTGGCATTCATACTTGTCACGGCTCTTGTATTCACGATGCTGGTAGTTGCTCACCAGGTTGACCACCGCATTGGCACCCTGCTGCTTGGCTGCTTCCTGCAGTTGAATCAGTGCCGACTGCAGCACCCAGCTGCAAGCCTTCTGGTCCGACTTGGCAAAGGCGTTGGTCTTTTTGCTGGTGGTCAGGTTGCGGCTGACGATCTTGGCGCCCGCCGGTGAGTGCCCCAGATAAAACTTCACGCTGCCGTCAAGACGGCCTGCATTGGTGGCTTCCTGGATCACTTCCTGAAAATCAAGGTAGTGAGTGGTATCACGTGCCTGAACAACAGCCGGCACGCAGGCCATGACAGTGGCAAACACCAGCACTTTATACGTTTTTTTCATATGTGTATCTCCATGTGCGCAGTCAATTCACGCGAACAGGATAAGTGACCCGGCCGAAGAAATAAACAACTCTTGAGCTCTGCCGAGCTAACCAAAGCATTCTGCGGGCCACCAAGTGCCGATTGCCCGGCAAAAACCGGATGCGGCTACCAGAGAAAAGGCAGAAAACGTTTGCTGCGCCGCATGTAGTCGCCATAGCTGGTGCCAAAGTGCACAAGGCATTCCTTCTCGTCCTGACGGGCGGTGATGTACAGGCACAGGCTGACAAAAACCGCCAGGGTCAACGTCATTCCGTTCAAGTCCTTCACCGCCGCACCCCACGCCAGCAACATCAGCGACAGATACATCGGATGACGAATCCACGCATAAATGCCGCTGTCCACCAGCCGGGTGGTCTGCTCAAAGGCGTACAGGCTACCATCGTCGCGGCTGCCAGCGACCGGTCGACCACGACTTTTCAACTGGAACAACCCGCTCAGCACCACCGCAATGGAGGCCATCAACAGGCACCAGGACACCAGTTGACGAACAGAATAGCGCCCCTCAAACCAGACATCCCCATTGAGCACCAGCAGGGCCAAAATTCCCTCCCACGCCAGAAAGCGTGAAAAACCATGACTGCCCGGCCGTCGCAGGCTACGCCAGGACAACACCAGCAACATCAGGGAGCCGACAAGAAAAAATACCCAGGCCATGCGGGCATCCATCAATTCAATTCTCCGCTCTGCAAAACACTCTATAATTACCCGAAACTTTTCCGAGCATCTTTAGTTCCATGACTCATGCCGACCTGCTACAACTCCTGCCATACCGTGATGCCGCGCTCTGGCTGCACAGCATTGGCGACCACGATGAAGATTCCATCCATGGTTGCTGCCATGCCGACTGCCTGCAGCAACTGCACGAGCCGGCAACTCTGATGCTGTTCGAGGCGGCTGCGCAGCTCTGTGCCGCACATGGCGCATTATACGCCGGCAATGAAGCAGTGAAAGCCGCGCATGTCGGCAAGATATCCGGTGTACGCCTGCATGCATCGCTGCAACCGGGTCCGGATCTGCTGCAACTGCGGGCCACCCGGCTGGGGCATTCCGGACACAGCGCCCTGTATGCCTTCGACATCCGCCAGCAGCAGCAACCGCTGCTCGACGGCCAGCTGCTGGTGGTACTCAGCCATGCTTGAGCTGCAACAGCTTGGCTATCGCTACCCCGGCAGCCCGGCACCGGCATTGCAAGATATCAGCCTGCACATACAAGCAGGCGAATGCATCGGCCTGCTCGGCAGCAACGGTGCCGGCAAGACCACTCTGCTGTCACTGATCGCCGGGCTGATCCTGCCACAGCAGGGCAGTCTGCGCTGGCATGCAGATAACGCCATTGGCCTGGTCCCCCAATCACTGGCCTTTCATTCCCGCTTGCGGGTCAGTGAAAACCTGCAACTGTTTGCCGACCTGTACCGGCTACGCGGCACAAAACGTCAGCATCAGCTGGAGCAGGTCATTGACGCGACCCAACTGGAACCGCTGCTGAAGCGTACTGCGGCACAGCTATCCGGTGGACAGCAACGACGGCTCAACTTTGCCCTCGGCCTGCTGCAGCCTGCGCAGCTGTACCTGCTCGACGAGGCCACCGTGGGCGTGGACAGCGGCAATCGCCAGCGCATGCTGCAGGCGGTACGTGAACTGGCCGGCAACGGCAGCGCCGTACTCTACACCAGCCATTACCTGCCCGAAATCGAGCAGCTGGCCAGCCGTGTGCTGCTGCTGTCCGAAGGTCACCTGCTACTGGACCGCCAGCTGGAGGAACAGCCCGCGCAGCAGTTCAGCGTCCGCTGGAGCAACGCCATTCCACAGGCCGTATTGCAGCGGTGTCGCGACCGGCACTGGCCTTTCAGCCAGCAGGGCAATCGGCTGGAACTTGAACTGAACGACCCGCAGCAGCTGCCTGAGCTGCTGCATCTGCTGGCCAGTCAGCCCGCACCTGTGCAGCTGGACTATGGCCCGGCCAGTCTGGAACAGCTCTATCTGCAAAGCAGCGGGGGCCAGCTGTGAGACTACTGGCACTGGCACTCACCGAGTGGCGGCTGGCCTGGCGTGATGCCCATGCCATTGGCGTACTTTTTGTCATGCCCGCGCTGTTTCTGCTGATCATGGCTTTTGCCATGTCCGGCATCCTGCGCACCGACCTGCCACCTCCCACATTGCAGGTTGACGTACCACTGGACAGCGCAGACAGCCGGTTTTTCCTTGCCGCACTGCGGGAGCAACTGCCCGGTAGCGAACTGCGGGCCGGAGCCAACAGCGACGGCCGCATTAGCCTGGCCTCCGATTTTTCCGAACGCCTGTTCGACACCCCCCACCAGGGACCGGAACTGGCCTTTGCCGCCGCCAGCGACAGCCTGCAGCGCAATCGCATCCGCACCGCCGTCACCCTGGCACTCGCGCAGACGCGCATGGCCGCCTTTCTAATTGACAGCGAACTGCTGGACAACAGCTTGCCGCTGGAACAACAGCTGCAACAGGTGCAGCAGCAAACCGAAAGCCATATGTCCGAATACCAGATCCTCAGCAGCGGTTCGCTGGCCGCCAGCGCCAATGCCGGTCAACTCAGCGTGCCGGCCTGGCTGATTTTCGGCATGTTCTTCATCGTGCTGCCCATGTCCAGCCGTCTGCAACAGGAATTCATGTCTGGTGTGCTGCTTCGCATGCGGGTGATGCGTATCCCGCCTGTCTTGCTGTTGGCCGGTAAACTGCTCCCCTATGCCGTGATCAATCTGCTGCAGTTTGTCTCCCTGCTGGCGCTGGGCCTGTTTGCACTGCCCTGGCTGGGCCTGCCCGCCCTTGAGCTGCATGGCACGCCTACCGCCTACCTGCTGCTGGCCCTGTGCATCACCCTGGCCAGCTGCAGCTTCGGCCTGCTGGTATCGGCGCTGGCCCGCAACAGCGAGCAGGCACTGCTGCTCAGTGCCGGCAGCAACCTGATTCTGGCCGCCATTGGTGGCATCATGGTGCCCAAAAGCATGATGCCGGCCGCCATGCAGCAGCTGGCCAGCCTGTCTCCCATGAGCTGGTCACTGGACGCCTTCCTCACCCTGCTGGTGGGGCAGGGCAGCAGTACCGACATCCTGCCCGACTGCCTGGCCCTGCTGCTGTTTGCCGCTGCCTGCGCCTTGACCGGCACGCTCCTTTTACATCACAGGTTAAAAAACACTCTATGGACGACACACAACTGAAACAGCAGATCAAGCAGTTGATCATCAGCGAATGCGACAAGGAAGACGATTTCGACTGGCAGGACGTACAGGACAGCGAACCGTTGTTTGGTGGCGACAGTCGCATCGGCATGGACAGCTTGGACGCGCTGCAGGTATCGCTGGCACTGCAGCAACGCTATGGCGTGCGTATCGAGGGAGCCAAAGACGGTCGCCGCATCCTGGCCAGCGTTGACAGCATCGCCACCTATATCCGTCAGCATTCATGAGCGTCTGGCTACACCACCCCCAACTGCACAGCTGTCTGGGGCCGGATCTGGCCACGGCGGCACAACAGGTGATTGCCGGCCGGTTGCCGGACGCCGGCTCCTTTGTCGTGCATGAACGCGGCCAGCGCTTGCCGTATCTGCCGGCGCAACCGTCGCTGTCACTGGAACCACGCCTGCACGCGCTGCTCAACCCCATCCAAAAAGCTGCCGGCAACCTGAAAGGCTATCTGCTGCTGGTGGCCAGTTCCGGGCTGGACATTGCCCACTTCGAGCAACTTACCTGCGAACGTGGCCATTTCAAGCCCGAGTACTCCACGCCCCTGCACCGGATGGCCGCACATCTGGAGCAACACTACGGCTTTGCCGGCAGCATGGTCATCAACACCGCCTGTAGCAGCGCCGCCAACGCGCTGATTTACGGCGCACGCCTGCTATCGGGTCATGCCGGTGTGGTGGTACTGGCCTTCGAGCCGCAAAGCCGGCTCATCCAGCAGGGTTTCGCGGCACTCGAACTGACCAGCGAAAGCGGTCACTACCGCCCCTTTCACGATCATCGCGACGGTCTGATCCTCGGCGAAGCAGGTGCTGCCGTGCTACTCAGTAACCAGCAGGGTGACAGTCACTGTCGCTTGCTGGGCGGCTACAGCGCCTGCGATACCAGCAGCGTCACTGGCACCCGCGAAGATGGCAGCCACATCCTGCAGATCAGCCGGCAGGCACTGGCCAATGCCGGACTGGAGGCGAGCGCCATCGACCTGATCAAGCTGCACGGTACCGCCACTCGCGTCAACGACGACGCCGAAGCCGCTGGCAACCGCCACTGGCTGCAACAGGGCCACCCACCCGCGTTTTGTGCCCTCAAGCCCTGGCTGGGCCATAACCTGGGCGCCTGCGGTCTCACGGAAACCCTGCTGCTGGCCGCCTGCCTGCAACAGGGTCACCTGCCGGTGCATTCGCGGGACAGCGCCAATGAATTGTCATTGCCGCTGGCAACCGACAGCAACTGGCAGCGGCACACCACCAGGACGTTAGCCAACTTTTTCGGCTTTGGCGGCAATAATGCCTGTCTGGTGCTGGAAACCCGCCACGGGAGCAGTGCGCCATGAAGATTCTCGCCAGCCGCACGCTGGACATCCCCGCCAGTCTCGACAACAGAAGCCTGAAACAGCAACTGGCACAACAGCTGCCCAACCTGCCACGACGGGTCGACCGCCTGACCTGGCAATGCCTGCTTGCCGCCGCCCCGCTGGCGGATCGGCTGCGGCCTTCCTGTGGTGTCTATCTGGCCAGCCACTATCCGTCCCGGGATACCATGACCAGTCTGCTCAACAACGTCTGCATCAAGCAGCTGCAGCCCATGCCGTTCGAGTTCATCAACAGTGTCAGCAATGCCGCCGGTTTCTATCTGGCCCGGCAGTTCGGCCTGGATGGTCCCAACCTGTGTCTCGGCTCACACTCGGGCATCTGGCCGCAACTGCTGCAGTTGGCGCATGCCGATCTCAGCACCGACCAGGCTACACAGGCCCTGTTGATCAATTGCCAGGAAGATATCGCCGGCAACAGTCACCTGCAGACATTGCTGATGCAGGGCCGGGCAGGATGTGATCCCATACAGCTTTCCGTATTCCCTTCCATGGCATGATCAGCAAGCCAAACCAGACTAAAAAAACGGCAAAACTCCGCTGTACAAACATAAGGATTCCTCATGAATCAAAAAAGCATTCTGGCTGTTCTGGCTTTGACTGTATTCACAGCCGGTTGTACAGCCGTAACAGTGCAGCCCGTAGCAAATCTTGCTGAAATTCTTCATGTATGCATTCAAGAAAACCCAAAAGTCATGGTGAGTGACTTTGTTCCCGTGCTGGAAGACAGTTTCAAGCAGTACGGTATTTCTACCGAAAGAGTCAGCAGCATCCCACCTCATTGTGAATATGTGCTGACCTATTCGGCACGGCGCAGCTGGGACATCACTCCCTACCTGTCACAAGCAGAGCTGACACTCCTCAAGGATAAACGTCCAGTCGCTTCAGCCAGTTACCATTTGCGTGGCAAGGGCGGACTGGCTCTAAACAAATGGGCAAGCACGGACAGCAAGATTCGCCCGGTTGTAGATGAACTGCTCACTGGAAAATGAACCTTGCTGCAAGGTGATTACGACACATTGCAGAAATGTCGGATCATCAGGTCTTGCCCAGCCTGAACAGCGTATGCCCCAGCCCGATATCGTCCTCTTCGGACAGCAGGACAAAACCGGCTTCACGGAACAGTTCCATCAGCTCGCGGCTGTGGTAGAAGCGGCTGTTGCCGTTGGCCAGACAGGTGAAATACAGCGAAGTGGCATTCAGTGAGTAGCTGGCGGCGGCAAACCTTTGCCGGTCCCAGCACAGCTCAAGCACGTACAGGCTGGCATGGTCCGGCATCGCCGCGCGGGCGGCACGCAGGATATGCAGGATCTGCGCGGGCGAGAAACAGTCCAGAAACTGGCTCATCCACCAGAGATCACCGCATTGCGGCAACTGCACATCCGCATCCAGCAGGTTGGCCGGATGCAGGCTGACCCGGGCATCCAGCTGCTGTTCACGCAAGCCGGCCCCGGCCAGTTGCAGCTGTTGCGGCAGATCCACCAGGGTCATCTGCACATTGTCGTCATGCTGCAGGCACTGTCTGGCCCAGCGGCCGGTATTAGCCCCGACATCAACAATGTGTGACGGTGCGTTTTCGGCAAAGATCCTGCGCAGCACCTCGGGATAGGCATGGTCGCTGTAGTAATGGTCGAATTCGAACCAGCTGGTGCGCGCCGGCTCCGGTAGCTCGGACAATCCCGGGTAGATCGTCGGCCAGTCACCCAGCTCACGCAATCCGGCCGGCCGGCCTTCGCTGATCGCCTCGTCCAGATGCTCCATGGCGCGGTAACAGACGTCATCGGTGAACGCCATGTTGATTCTGGTCATCTCGTCATTCAGCAGGAAATAGCCCGTCTTGGCCAGGCGATACAGACTACCGTCAAAGGTCAGCAAGCGGCTGCTCATGCCCATGTCAAGCAATACCTGCACGCCATATTCATCCAGGCCGGTCCGGCTAGCCAGCTGCCCGGAGGTGCATCCCTGCTTGCCGGCACGGTCCAGCTCGGCGAGGATGCCAAAGCGCAACAGGCTGCGTGCAGCCTTGAAGGCAATGGGAGCAAACGCCAGGTACTGGGCCAGTTCCTTGGCCTGCATGGCAGTCAGATTGTCTTGCGCGTGATGCGGCACGAGTAACTCTCCTGTTGTTTGATCGATGCGGTTTTGGCAGCTCGTGCCGATAGGTTGTGGTCAGCCCGCTTTGCCGTTCCTGAGCCAGCCCTTCAGCTCGCTGACCAGACGCCGCTCACAGCCAGCAACCTCCAGCAGACAGGCTTGCAGTTCGGCCAGCGCGGGCGGATCCTGCTTGTTGCGCCCATGTTGTACGCACAGCGAGGCGAACTGACGCCAGAGATCACCGGTTGCCGTCAACTGTCGGGATATCTCATCCAGCCGTGCATCCGCAAGCAAGCCGGCGGCTTCCTGCAGGAAACTGGCATACATGAAGCGGAAACCGGCACCGCCGGTACCGATTTCTTCCTGCATGCGCACGATATGGGTGAGGTACAGGCGGTTGTATTTATGCGCCTGTGCATCCAGCTTGTCGATCTTTCCGGCCAGATGGCGGATGCCGCGTACGCCGATCCAGGGCAACGGCAGGCCATCGAGAATGCGGGTGGTGCCGAGAATGCTCTTGCGCACCAGCGCCGCCCAGTCCTGTTCCTGTGGCACATCGTCCAGCCAGTACAGCAGTCCCCTGGGTGCCAGTGCGCCCCTGGCGAAGCGCGCGCGCTGCAAGTCGGCAGCGGCGCAGCGCACCGGCTGCTCGAACACCGGGTCGCTGAGCAGGTACTCGTCGCCTTCGCGGCCATAGGCCAGCAGGTTGTGGGCGTTGAAGTGAAAGCGCATTTCGGGCGGAAAGTAGGGCAGCCAGAACACCGAACTTTGCATGCCGACCAGTCGTCCGTCATCCAGGGCGCGGTCGAGCACCGCGCGGCCCTGCGCTTCATTGCTGAAGGTCTGCACATGCAAGCGGCAGCCCAGGCGTTTGCTCAGGGTCTTGATGATGTGTTTGGGCGGCATGCGGTAGGCGATCAGCGGCATACCGCCGAGCTTGACCAGCGGCAGATAGGCAAAAGCCAGCCCCGACGCCAGGCCAAAAGCCATGGGCTCGCTCACGGGTAGGCCGGCGTGGGTGAGCAGGCTGGACATCACGCCGGTTTCACAATGGGCGCTTTGCTGGTGGTTAAAGATCATTCCGGTATTCCTGTTGGCAGGCGACCAGCTGCTCCAGCGGCAGCGAAAACGCCTGTGCATAACGGAGCAGGATTTTCTGTGGCAGCCGGGCAAATACGGCAGGCCGGAAGTGGCGACGGATGCGCCAGCGCCACAGCCCGGTGCACTGTGAAAGCGCCAGCTCGTCCATGCGGTAGCGGTACATCAGGTACGGCAAAACCGACGTGACCCCAGCTTGCCAGTCAGCCTGTGCATGGCTGGCCAGCTGCTCCAGCTCCTGCAGAGCCAGATCGGTGGCGTAATTTTCCGCCTCCCAGCCGGCACTTTGCGCCTCGTGATATTTGCCCTGTTCATCGACCGCATATAGCAGTTTCTGGTGGCCGCCGTATTTGGAACCGTCGGCATCCTGGGGGACTTCGTCGAGTTTCATGGCGCCACCACGGTCAGATGCATGAATGCACTGGAAAAGCGGCCGCTTTCCGGCACATAGCACAACAGGCTTTCACCAGCCTTGAGCCGGCCGGAGTGGAACAGCTCCTCAAGGATGATGAAGATGGATGCCGAGCCGGTATTGCCCTTGCTGGTCAGGTTGGTAAACCAGCGCTCCTGCGGGATATCCAGCCCCGCTTCGCGCAGGCCGTCGGCCAGCCGCTCGCGGAAGAACTCGGACGAATAGTGCGGCAGGAAGTGATCGATGGCATCGGCCTTGAGCGGGCGTTTGGCCAGAATACGTTTGAGCGCCTCGACCACGGTGTACTGGACGATGTTCTCGTTGAGCAGCTTGACGTCCTGCTTGACCGCCAGTACCGAACGGGCATCACGCTCGGCCGGCGTGAAACGGCTCCAGCCGGTCAGGGTGCGGCCTTCGTAATCGGCACCGGCATACATGCAGGCCGGCAGCTGGTCGGCAAACGACAGGATGTCCAGCCAGTCGATGCGCAGGCTGATACTGTCGCTGTTGGGACTGGCCGACAGGCGTACGGCACCGGCACCGTCAGACAGCATCCAGCGCAGAAAATCTTTTTCAAAGGCCAGCTCCGGCTGCTTGCCCAGCTCTTCGGCCCGCTGCTCGTATTCACTGGTGAAGTTGCCGGCCCGCATCAGGTTGGAGGCGACTTCCGAGCCACAGGCCACCGCATCGCTACTCTGGCCGCTGGCCACGCTCATCCAGGCATATTTCAGGGCAGTCATGCCACACAGGCAGATCCCGGATGTCGAGACCACCTCGCAGGGCGGATTGCCCAGCTCGCCATGTACCATCACTGCGTGGTTGGGCATCACCTGGTCCGGCTGCGAACTGCTGGCCACCAGACAGTCGATGTCGGACAGCGGCGCCGCCGCGTCACACAGGCCACGAATGGCCCGGGCACTGAGCTGGGCGTTGCTGTAGGTCGGTTCAAGGGTGGCCGGGTCAATGGCGTAGTGGCGACTGCGAATGCCGTTGCTGCGCAGCACCAGCTTGCGGGCACGGGAGGGCCGTGCACCGACCTGACCCAGCCGCTGCTCCATCTGGTCGTTGCTGACCGGTTCGTGGGGCAGGTAGGCGCTGATTCTATTGATGTAGACGGGCTGTATCACGACAAATCCATTGTATTGAGTTTCATTCGCCGGACGGGCCGGCAAAAGCGGCTTTTTGTCGGGCGATGCGGTTGCGGGTCAGGGGTTGCAGCAGTTTTTTCAGTACCGCCACCACCGGCACAACGGTGATGATCATGCACAGCAGAAACAGGATATACACCGCCAGCCCGAAACTGCGCCGGTGGCTGTCCTGCGGCCCCAGCCGAGTCAACAGCCGGCTCCAGACCTGAAAACTGCGGTTGCCGATGCGTTCGCTGGCAATCAGTTTCTCGTCCACTCGTACCGCCTGCAAACCACGCAGCGCCGGCTCCTGCAAGGGTGACGGATCATATTCCAGCCGCTTTCTCAGTGCCTCGCCGAAACGGCTAGCCGCACGGATATCCTCTTCGGCAATGCCGGCCCTGGGCAACCAGCGGTATGGCTGTTGCTTACCGGTGAACATCCACAGGGGGGTGGCCAGAAAGCTCAATGCCATGCCGCACTGGTCGGTCAAGGCGACATGGTCGATCAGCCGAGCTCCCAGCTGTTGCAAGCGCAGTTTCATTTTTTCCTGGGCCATCAACCACATATTGCGGCAGCCGACCAGCGTCATCACCGGGGTGTCATGCAGCAGCTTTCCGGCTTCGGGCGTGGCCAGAAAACTGGTCATCGGCAAGGATGGCGACAGGAACCACACCTGGTAGGCCAGGATGATCAGGTCATAGCGTATATCCGCATCCACCTGCAGCGGCTGCAATGGCTGCGGTTGCATGCGCACGGTTTCCGGAAAGATATGGAAAAATCTCCAAAACGGCCAGGGAAAAGGAAAGGGCCGTCGCATTTCCAGTTGCAAGCGGTCGACCCGTATGGTTTCGTTACTCTGCAAAGGCGCGGTGACCGAGTCGACCAGACGGTCAAGCTGCCCCGACTGTGAGTAACTGACTACCAATACATGCCGCATCATCAACGTCCCGCCATGAATGAAAATTTGAAAAGACTGCTGAAAACATCCGGAATTATAGGCCAGATTGGCTGGTTGTTTGCCGCTTATTCCGCTACCGCCGCCAGCCTTGAGGTGCAACTGGAAAACCGCCAGCCCGAAGGTACAGTCTATGGTGCACTGCATGCCGCGGCAGGCGGCTGGAAGTCCCGCCCGGTCTCGCTGGCCAGCAGCGATGACGGACTACTGCACTTTGCCGACCTGCCGCCCGGCAGCTACGTCCTGCAGGTGTTCCAGGATGTGAACAGCAACGGCACCCTGGACTTCAGCCGTCTCGGCCTGCCACGCGAACCTGTCGGCCTGTCCGGCAATCCTCCGCAACAACGGGGTAGACCGGCCACCAGTGAATGCCTGTTCGAGATCAGCGAGGGGGCAAACCGGATCAGCATCCGTCTTGGCATACCCGGCCGCCGCAAGGAATGATCCGTCCTCCGCTTATCACATGAAGCTGATTCTGGAGCGGATATCCTGTTCCAGATTCTGGATCCAGCGGTTGTAGTTGCGATGAATGGTATTGCGCTGCTCGTTGTAGTTCAGCCCCTCGCTGGACTGGTGGCGGATGCTGAAACGATGGGCACTGTAATCGATGCGGATCACGGCAATGTGCCGGTCATGCTTGTTGTAGTGTGCCATGATGGTGCTGCCGTCATCCGAGTCCATCTGCCAGCCGTAGCGTTGCAGGGACTGGTAAATCGCTGTCTGCATCTGCCCGCTGTTGACAGACTTGCCGGCGTCCAGGGTCTGTGTGGTGGTCAGCAGCGGGGCCGAGGTACTGCAACCGGCTAGCAGGGCTGCGGTAAGGAACAGGGCAATTCCGGCGTGTTTCATGTGTCATTTCTCCAGCGCTTGAAAATCAGTGATGTATTGATGCCGCCAAAGGCGAAGTTGTTATTCATGACATGCTCGTGCTGCATGTGGCGTGGTTCGCGCAGATAATCCAGTTCACCGCAGCGAGTGTCCACTTCGTCCAGGTTCAGGGTGTGGTAGTAGGTATCGCTGTTCATCATCTCGATGCTGAACCAGGACTCGAGTACACCACAGGCACCCAGGGTATGGCCGAGAAAGCTCTTTTGCGAGCTGATCGGCATCTGCGGGCCGAACAGTTCGCTTGTGGCCAGGGTTTCGGCAATGTCACCGGAGTCGGTGGCGGTGCCATGGCCGTTGACGTAACCGATGGCATCCGGAGCCAGTCCGGCATCCTGCAACGCCAGCTCCATGGCCAGGCGCATGGTGTCCTTTTCCGGTTTGGTGATGTGGCTGCCGTCGGCGCTGCTGCCGAAGCCGACAATCTCGGCATGGATATGGGCGCCACGGGCCAGCGCATGCTCCAGCTCCTCCAGCACAAAGATGCCGGCACCCTCGCCAATCACCAGACCGTCGCGGCCACTGTCGTAGGGGCGGGGCGTCTGCTGCGGTGTGTCATTTTTCTGGCTGGTGGCGTACAGGGCATCGAACACCATGGCTTCGGTGGCACAAAGCTCCTCACTGCCACCGGCCAGCATCATCGGGATACGGCCGAACTTGATCGACTCGTACGCATAGCCGATGCCCTGGCTGCCGCTGGTACAGGCACTGGAGGTGGGAATCACCCGCCCCTTGAGGCCGAAGAAGATGCTGATGTTGGCTGCCGTGGTGTGCGGCATCATGCGTACATAGGAGTTGGCGTTCAGACCATGGGCCACCTGGTTGAGCAGCATGTTGCCGAACACCTTGACCTCCTGCGGGCTACCGGTAGAGGAACCGCAGGCCACACCCATGCGGCCGTCGGTAATGGAAGGATCACTCAGCAGGCCGGCGTCGGCCAGTGCCCGCTCGGCGGCATACACGGCAAACTGCGAGACCGGACTCATGCTGCGCAACTGCTTGCGGGTCCAGTGGGCCGGTACCTTGAAGTCCACAACAGGGCCACCCAGCCGGGTGTTCATGTCCGGATACTGGTCCCAATCCGGCATGTAGCGGATACCGCTGCGGTTGTTGCGAAAATTGTCGCTGATGGTGACCCAGTCCTCGCCCAGCGAAGTCACGCCGCCCATGCCGGTCACCACCACACGCTTGAATCCAGTCATCAGCACAACCCGCCATTCACCGCAATGACCTGACGGGTGATGTAGGCCGCCTCGTCAGACATCAAGAAATTGACCACACCGGCCACTTCATCCGTCGTCCCCATGCGCTGGGCCGGGATCATCCTGAGCATTTCCTCCACCGGCACATGCTCGTCCAGCATGGCGGTGTCGATCAGGCCCGGCGCAACACAGTTGACAGTGATCCTGCGCTTGCCCAGCTCGATGGCCAGCGCCTTGGCCGCACCGATCAGGCCGGCCTTGGAGGCGCTGTAATTGACTTGGCCACGGTTGCCGATCAGGCCGGACACCGACGCCATGCAGACAATCCGCCCCGGCTTGCGCCGGCGGATCATCGGCATCACCAGCGGATGCAGCACATTGTAGAAGCCGTCCAGGTTGGTGCGCAGCACGCTGTCCCAATCATCATCGGTCAAGGCAGGAAAGGCACCGTCACGGGTCAGGCCGGCATTGCACACCACGCCATACCAGGCACCGTTACGCTCGATGGCAGCTTCCAGTTGTTCACGCGCCGCCGCCCGGTCAGCCACGTCGAACTGCAGGATGTCGGCCTGCCGGCCCAGCTCTGCAATCTCAGCGGCCACCTGCTGCGCATCGGCCAAGCCGTTGCGGCAGTGCAGGCTCAGGTCGAAACCGGCACGGGCCAGGCGCAGGGCAATCGCCCGGCCAATGCCACGACTGGAACCAGTGACCAGAATACGTTGGTTCAAGGTGCAACCTCCTGTATGAAACTGTCCACCCGGGGCGGGCGAAAAACATTCAGCCTGGCCCGTACCTCAATGTCGTCGGCATCAATGCGGCACTCGAACACACCCATGCCGTTGTCGTCTTCCAGTGAACGGCTCGCCCGGATGCGCAACAGGTAGCCTGCCGGAAAATGCGTGACATTGCAGTCGAACTTGCGTGTACCCAGCAGAAAACCCAGCTGCACCTGTTCGCCACTGCTTTTGGCGCGCAAACCGGCATAGGCGGCCACCGCCTGCGCCATCAACTCAATGCCTAGCCAGACCGGCCAGCTGCCATCCGGCAGCGCAAACAGCCGGTCGCCGGCAACCCGGGCCAGCGCGACAATGGAGTCCTCGTCCCAGCTGTCGATCGAGTCGAGCAGGATCATATCACCGGCATGCGGCAGTAGTTCGGCAAGTGGCCACGTCATCCGGCTGTTCCCAAAATCAGGCTGGTGTTGTTGCCGCCAAAGGCGAAAGAATTGCTCATGACCCAACGCAGGCGATCGGCCCGTTCCTGCAAACCGGCCAGCCGGATAGCCGGCAGCTGTGCATCGGGCTGACCATCCCACAAATGGGGTATCAGCAAGGCTTGGGGATTATAGCCCGACTGCAGCATCAACCAGCAAAAAGCCGTTTCCAGTGCGCCGGCCGCACCCAGCGTATGGCCGGTCATCGGCTTGCTCGACGAGCAGGGCACATCCGTACCCAGCAGGCGGCTGACCGCCAGTGACTCCATGGCATCGTTATGTTCGGTCGCGGTACCGTGCAAATTGACGTAATCCAGTTGTTTCGGCTGTAGTCCGGCATCTTTCAGCGCCTGCTGCATGGCCTGTACGGCACCGGCACCATCGGGAGCCGGCGCGGAAATATGGTAGGCATCGGAGCTGGCCCCGCAGCCGGCCAGCAGTACCGGCTCATGGCCAGGCAACGGTTCACGGGTAAGCAGGAACATGGCCGCACCTTCGCCGATGTTGATACCGGCACGGTTGACCGAAAACGGATTGCACAAGGTGGCACTGACCGCCTCCAGGCTACTGAAACCGTTGAGGGTCAGGTGGCACAGACTATCGGCCCCGCCACAGAGCACGGCATCGCAGATCCCGGCCTGCAACAGGCGGCGGGCACTGAGCAGCGCACGGGCCCCGGAGGTGCAGGCAGTCGAGATGCTGTAGGCCGGACCCTGCAGACCCAGCCAGCGGCTCAGAAACAAGGCCGGATCGGCCAATTCCTGCTGGTGGTAGCTATAAGACTCCGGCAATTCACCCGTGCGTGCCCAATGACCTATGTGCTGGCCGGCCTCTAGAATGCCGCTGGTGCTGGTGCCGGTCACCACACCGATCCGCTGCGGGCCAAAGTATTCGACTAGCTGCTGCAACTGCTCTTGCAGGGGCATCACTGCCGCCATCAGCAGACGATTGTTGCGGGTATCGTGCTGCGGAAGATGCTCCGGCACTTCCGGCAAGACGGCAGCCACCACACCACAGGTCAGTACGCTATCCGCCACCCAGCCGGCAAGCGGCTGCATGCCGCTGCTGTCACCGGCAAACAGCCGGTTGGCGATTTCCTGCAATGTATCCCCCAGCGCGCACACCACGCCGGGAGCGGATAGATAGGTTGGTACTTTCATGGCGACTCCAGTTGCCGCACCTGCAGCTTGCTGCCATCGGACAGCTCCAGTTGAACACTCTCGCCGGCCAGAGGCATGTCATTGGTCAGGCTGTGCACAATAGCCGTCAGCCAACCCTCGACTGCAGCATGTGGCGGCAGCAATCCTTCATTGCGCCAGTGTCCATCACGCAACCGCTTGCGCGCCACCGGCATGCCGGCCGGATCAAACAGCGAGGCGCGCAAAATGCCGTTTTCGTCCTGCAATACCAGCAAGTAATCCTGCACGGGAGCGGCAGGTGCCGCAACCTGCAGCCAAAGAGTAACCGGCAGTGGCCAGTGCCAGTCCCGCTGCAGGACAGCATCCGGAACGGCATGCCTATTGCTACAGCCGGCCAGTAATAGCGCCAGAACGCAAGCGATAACCCTTGCCGGAAACACCTGCAGTCGTACCGCAGACTGTCGCTCAATCATCAAAATACTCATTGCCACTCCGGTTAGGAAAATCATCGATGCGAACGTGCCGCCCAAGGCGCCAGCAGAAAACAGAATGCCAGCCCGAGACTGACCGCCAGGCCAAAACTGCTCACCGCCGGCGTGGCCGACAGCATCAGCAGGCCAAATGACAGCCAAGTGGTGGCGGCTGCCAACGCGGCACCCAGCAGGCTGGTGGCAGCACCGCCGACACCTTCGTACATCATGATGGCGTAGTCCACACCAATGGCGGTAACCAGCAAAAACCCGAAGACACTGAACAGGGTCACCGGCAGACCCAGCCAGCCAAGGCTGGCAGCAGCCAGCAGCGCCGCCAGCAGTGAAACACCCAACGTACGAACGGCTCCCTGCCAGCCGATCACCAGCACCAGCAGCGCCAGAATGGCCAGACTGGCCAACAACTTGGCCCAGAGCGCCAATTGCTGGGTTTGTGTAAACAGCTGATTCAGCTGACGCGGCTGGTCTACCCAGACAATGCCGGGCTGCCCCTTCGCCCATTCGGCCAGTGCATCCGTACCGGTCAGCCCCTGCAGGCGCACCAGCGCCTGTCCGCCATGCTGATCGTCCGGCAGCCAGAGCATGCGCCAGGGTTCGGCCAGCGGACTGGCCAGCGCGGTTACCACATCCGGTACCTCCTGCTGGCGCAACTGGATGATTTCCCGCTGTATTTCACTCGTATCCACACCCAGCCCGAGCAATGGCTGCAATGTTTTCTCATCCAGCCCTGCCAGCGCATCCTGCAAAGCCGGCTCCCCCTGCAAGCCGGCCAGAACATCCAGCACCGACTGATAGCCGGATAACAACCCCTGCCGTCTGAAGCTGTCCAGCTGCTCCAGCAGCAGCTGCAGGCGTTGCAATACCTGCCGCTCGTCATCGCCCTGCACCAGAAAGAACTGGCTGGTCGGCTGCTGGCCGGTCAACTCGCCAATCTGCCGCGCCTGCTCCAATAGCTGCGGCTCCGGCGACACCCACTGGCGCAGATCATTTTCCACCTGCAGACGAACAAAGCCGATACCAATAAAAAGCGCCGCCGCCAGCAGCCACCATGGAGCGGCAATGTGCCGGGTCAGCTGCCGGTGCCAGTCCAGCAGCTGTTGCATCCAGCGCAGCGGCTGCTGCCAGGGTCGCAGGGCACCACGACCATCCAGCAACAACGGCAACGCGCACACCGTGCACAACCATGCACCCAGCAGTCCGGCCACGGAAAACACCGCCACCTGGGTCAGAGCAGGGAAGGACGTAAAGGCCAGCGCCAGATAGCCGATCGCATTGCAAGCCATGCCCAGCGTCAGGCCGGGCAGGGTCGCCCGCAACACCTGCATGCTGTTCCAGGACTGTGCGGTCCACGCCTTGGACATATAATGCATGGGGAAATCGATGGTCACGCCAATCAGGCTGACGCCCAGCACCAGCGTCATGGCATGGACCTGGCCAAACACCGCGATGCAGGCGGTCACCCCCAGCCACAGGCCGAACAGCGCCGGCAAGGCAGCCAGCAGGCTGTTGAGGCGGCGAAAAAACCAGACAATCAGCACCAGTGCACCCAGCAACGAAAGGCTGCCCAGCCACTGGATCTCGCCCCGGGCCCGGGTTTGTGCCGATGCATTGAACAGCAACGCACCGCCGGCCAGCATCTCGCCACCGGCCTGCTCCACCTGCTGGCGCAAATTCTCAAGAACTGCTGCCACTGCCGCCGCGCTGTTACCGGCAAAGCCGTCCTGCGCCGCCTGCAAACGCAGTACCTGCCAGATCTGATCTCCGCTACTGACCTGCAAAAAACCCTGACTGTCGGCCTGTATCCGTGCCTGCTGCTGCAAGTGTTGCTGAATGGCTGCCGTCAGACCCAGCCAGTCCTGCTGCGGACTGACCATTGAAAAGGACGCCAGCGGATCAAAGAATGCAGCGACCCGCACATCCAGATATGCAGCCGGATCATCTGCCAGCTGGCGCCGCACCTCTTGCGGCACCATCAGCACCCGGCCATCCAGCAACTGTTGGCTCAACATCTCCAGCTGTCCTTCGATCCGGTAATCAATCCTGCTGAACAGACCGCTGGCTTCCACCAGCTGTAGCCATTGCGGCAGCAACTGCTCTGCCTGTGGATGGCTCAGCAACAGGATCAGTTCGCGCTGCAGGGCGGCATCCATCGCCTGTCGGGCTTGCTCCACCTGCAAGTCCTGCTCGCTTTCTGGCAGGATATCGAGCAGATTGGCGCTCACCGGTGCGCCATTGCGCCATTGCCAGCCACTGAGCGCGGCAAGCATCAGCACCAACAACAGAAAGACGGCAAACAGCCGCCGCTCAAGAGTCAAAGGCAGCCTGTTCATCGGCCCCAAGCTCCGTATCCGGCTCGATCTCGAGCATCCGCATCAGGGTGCGGTCACCCTGGCTTTCCAGCAGCTCGATACTGCGCACATGCTGATCCCCGCGCACCTCGATACGCTGGAAAATCTGCTTCAACAACAGGGAGCGGGGCAGCAGGGTCAGCAACCAAGCCTGTTCCGTACCGCTCAGCTGCAAATCGAATTCCTCGCGCAAGCCTTGCTGGTCACCCTGCAATACCGACAAGAACAGGCGGCTCTGACGGGCGGCGACATCCTGGTTGCCCTGCACCAGCCATTGGCCATCCTGCCACAGAGCCACACCCTGCGGACTGATGCGGTACGTACGCTGCAGCGGCTGTTGCAGATCCCACAACAGACCCTCGCGCGCCAGCACGAAGCGACCGTCACTGTGTAGCGGACGGGACAGACCACGCAGGTGTTTTTCCTGGACAAAATCGCCACGCAATACCTGTGTATCCGCCAGTTGCCGCGCCAGCTGATCTTCGTCAAAGGCAAACGCCCATGCCGACACCAGCCACAAAGCGGCCAGCGCGTATCTGATCAACATAACTGCCTTCTACCTCAAAGAAGCCCACCACCTGTAGGTGCGAATTTATTCGCACAACAAGAATTCGTTGTCATTTTCACGAATCTGTACGAATAAATTCGTACCTACCTTTCTTTTCAAGACTATTTTCTCAAAGACTCCCGCGCAATCGCCGTCTCAACCGCATCGCGAAACTCGACCGGCGCCACAAACTGCATCTCGCGATCGGCAATGCGCACCGCCACCTGCACGGTGGTACCCCGGGTCAGGCGCTCGCCACTGGCGACATCGGAAATCAGGTAATTGATTTTCAGCCGCTCCTGCCACTCCACCAGATCGGCCGTCACCACAATCTTCTGGCCAAACTCCGCCGGCTGCACATAGCGCAACTGCAAATCCACCACCGGCCAGCCATAACCGCATTCACGCATCTGGTTGTAATTGTGGCCGATCTTGTCGAGCAGGGCGCAGCGGGCCATCTCGAAATACTTCACATAGTGGCCGTGCCATACGATGTTCATCATATCCACGTCGAAAAACGGCACTTCCAGCTCGACGCTGGCCTGCAAAATGCCTTTTTTACGCATACAACCTCCACGTCCGTATCCGGATCTGCTCGACACACTGGCGCAGCTCGGCTTCCAACGCGCGATCATGGGTCAGTGGCGGATAGTCCCGCGCCAGCTCGAGCAACATGCCCTCCAGCGCTTCGCCCATTTCGACCTTGCCCTTTTGCTGACGCAACCACACGCCCTGCCTGGCAGCCAGCAGGGTTGCCGCGGCCACCTGTTCGGTCAACTCCAGATTGCGTCGGGCATCACGGGCGGCAATGGTGCCCATACTCACCTTGTCCTGGTTGTGACACTCGGTGGAGCGGGAAAACACGCTGGCCGGCATGGTGTTTTTCAATGCCTCGGCAGTCCAGGCACTGACCGCAATCTGCACCGCCTTGAAGCCGTGGTTGATCATCGCCACTTCGGCCGGCGCACCGGACAGGTTGCTGGGCAGGCCATGGTTGTAACGGGTATCCACCAGCAGCGCCAGCTGGCGGTCAAGCAGGTCGGCGACGTTGGCAATCAGGTTCTTCAGGCTGTCCATGACAAAGGCGATATGACCACCATAGAAATGACCGCCGTGCAACACCCGCTCCTGTTCGGCATCAATGATCGGGTTGTCATTGGCACTGTTGAGTTCGGTCTCGATGAAAGTGCGCAGCCAGGGCAGGCTGTCGGCCAGCACGCCCAGCACATGGGGCGCGCAGCGCAGCGAGTAGCGGTCCTGCAAACGATGCAGACCGTTGAGGCAAAACTCCGGCGACTCGATGCCGACCAGATCCTCACGCAGCCAGGCCGCCACCTGCACCTGGCCCACATGGGGCTTGGCACGGAACAGGGTTTCGTCAAAGTGGCGGGTGTTGCCTTCCAGCGCCACCATGTTCAGTGCGGTAATGCGCGTGGCCAGCTGCAGCAGGTATTCGGCACGGGCATACACCTCACAGGCAACACCGGTCATGGCGGCGGTGCCGTTCATCAGCGCCAGCGCCTCCTTGGGCCGCAACTTCAAGGGCTTCCAGCCCAGTTTCTTGTGCACTTCCGCCGCATCACGCACTTGCCCGCGGTACAGCACCCGGCGCTCGCCGGACAGGGCCGCCGCCACATAGGACAGCGGTGTCAGATCGCCACTGGCACCAACCGAGCCTTCCTCGGGAATCAGCGGCAACACATCTTCCTGCAAAAATTGCGTCAGCCGTTGCAGCAGCTCCAGGCGCACACCGGACATGCCAAAACACAGCGACTGCAGGCGTGCCGCCAGGATCATGCGGGTTTCCGCCGCAGAAAAATGCTGGCCCAGGCCGCAACCATGGAAGGTGAACAGCCCCTTTGGTAACGCTTCCACCTGATCCAGTGGCACCGACACCACACAGGAGTCGCCATAGCCGGTGGTCACGCCATAGATCACCCCTTCACGGTCAAGCAGACTATCGAGAAACTGTGCGCCCTTGCGGATATGTGTGCAAAACGCATCATCGTCCTGCAGGCTGATATCGGCTTCACGCCGGGCAATGGCATTAATCTGTTCGATGGCCAATGGAGTTTGGCCGAAAATTACCGTTTCACGGGGTTTGCTGTTCATCAGTATTCCAGAATGGGTAGAAGTTGAACCATTGCTGCGGTGCCTGCAGGCACCGCTGTTCCAGACGGCCGGCATAACGCTGCGCCGCTTCCTGCAGCACCTGCTCACGGTTGCTACGCTGCCACTGGATGCGCTCAGCAAAAGGCTCCACGCAAATGCGGTAGCGGCCATCCAGTTTCAGGCAAAAAAACAGATTGACCGGACATTCCAGCAGGCCGGCCAGCAGCCAGGGTCCCTGAGCAAACCAGGCCGGCTGACCAAGAAAATCCACCTTGCAGCGCCGCCGGTCGTTCAGCGGTATGCGGTCACCGGCAATGGCCAGCCACTCGCCACGCTCGATGCCTTCACTGAGCCTGAGCATGGCGGCGGCATCCAGTTGCGACACCTGGATCAGATTGAGGTTGCTGGCACCCTGCTCATCCAGCAACCGGTTGATCTTTTCCGCGTGAGCGGTATGCACCAGTACGTTCATGCGTACCCGTCGGCCGGCTTCAGCCAGGGCGCGGCACACTTCAAGATTGCCCAGATGGGCACCAACCAGGATCTGCCCGCGCCCGCTGCGGTCATGCGCACTGACCAGCACTCCATGGGGGTCGTCAATATCCAGCTCGGCTGGTGTCAGCTTGCCATGCAGCACATCGAACTTGTCGAGAATGCTGTCGGCAAAAACCATGAAATGACAAAACAGCTGACTGCTGCTTATTTTGTGTGCCGGACGACCGGAAAACACTGTCAGGTTGGTGTAATACTCGCGAATGCTGGCACGGGCACTGCGTCCGGTGGCAAAAAAATACAGCACCACTGCATACAGCACGGGAGCCATCAGTCGCCGGCCCAGCAACCGGGTCAGCCGCAAGCTCAGGCGCATCCAGAACAGGCTGCCACGCTCACGCCGCTGCGCCCAGTGCGATTCGTTCATGCACGCACCTTGCGCCACAACAGCTGCGGTACACGCCACAACATGCCGAAAAACAGCCGCGTATGCATCTTGCTGATCAGCCAGTTGTCCTGCCAGGGACGGAAATTGGACAGGCCACCTTCGGGATAGATCACCCGCACCGAATGCCAGCGCATGGGTACCTGCCGCCAGTACAGGCGCACCAGCACCTCGATGTCAAAATCCATGCGCTTGCCCAGCTTCACCTGATCCATCAGCTGCACCACCGATGCCAATGGATAGACACGAAAGCCGCACATGGAGTCGCGGATATCCAGCGACAGGCAATGGATCCAGGTCCAGACATGGGTGATATAGCGAGCATACAAGCGGCCTTTGGGCACGCTGTCATCGTATTCGGGATAGCCGCAAATCACGGCAGCGGGAAACAGTCGTGCCTGCTGTAAAAAGAAACCTGCCTGTTGCAGGTCATGCTGGCCATCGGCATCCACCTGCAGGGCATGACTGTAGCCCAGCTGCTGCGCCCGGCGCAGGCCACTCATCACCGCGCCGCCCTTGCCCAGGTTTTTCTCATGCACCACCAGATGGACATTGTCCTGTCCGGCCAGCTCACGCATGACAGCGGCCGTCTCCTCACGGCTGGCATCATCCACCAGCACACAGGGCAAGCCCAGGGCCAGCAACTTCTGCAACACATGGCGCAAGGGCTCACCGTGGTTATACACAGGGATCACCGCACAGGGATTCACGACAGGTTCAGTCATCACCTTCCACCAGCAGGGTGCGGCCTGATGAACAGGGCTGGCCGTCAGCGGTAAAGGAAAAATACAGCTTGCTGCGCTCCGGATCGAAACGCAGATCCAGATCAATCAAGTCGCCTGGGCGGATCAGCTGTTGAAACTTGAGCACCTCCATGCCGGCAAACCGCTGTGGCAGCTGCATCAGCCGGCGACCCAGCAGCAGCGCCCAGTCCACCTGTACCACGCCGGGCAACACCGGGCTGGCCGGAAAGTGGCCACTGAAAAATGCCAGATCATGGGGAATGCGCAACTGCAGCTGCCAGTGCCAATCCGCACCCTGTTGTTGCAGCAGCTGCGGCTGGCGCGGACGCTCTTCCTGCAGCAGCCGCTCCATTTCCTGCTGCTGCAATTTGCCCTGTGCATTGACCGGCAACTGCTCGACAAAACGCCAGCGCCTGGGCAGTGCCAGCGTCTCGCAATAGTCCGACAAGTGCTGACGCAAGGCCTGTACCAGCTGGCTGCGGCCACCATTGCGCAAGGCATGCAAACCGCCGGTGCTCAGTACCACCAATGCGCCAAGACTGGCCCGGCCATTTTGCTGCAGCAACAAACGGCATTCACCGACCCAGCCATGCTGCTGCAGGCTGTCTTCCAGAAACGGCAGGGAAACCCGCTTTTCCTCCAGTTTGACGATGCGATCAAGCCGACCCTTGAGCACAAAGCGGCCGTCATCCAGCAGTTCGATGGCATCACTGGTCTGCTCTGCAGCCTCTGCCTGCCAGCTTGAACTGATCTGCAGGGCACCTTCCGCACTCCGGCTGATTTGTGCACCCGGCAGCGGTGTCCAAGCTTGGCCACCCTGGCGCCAGGCAATACCGCCGGTTTCCGAACTGCCATAGACTTCAGTCACCGCCTGACCCAGTTGCTGCTGCAGACGCTGGCCGGCAGCGGCCGGCAGCGGACCACCAGATGAAAATATCCGGTTGACGGCAGCCAGTTGCGGCCAGTCAAGATTATCGCCCATGCGCTTGAGCAGGGCCGGGCTGCACACCCAGACAAACGGCCGGCCTTCGGCCAGACAGGCCATGCTCTGCTGCTGGATTTCCTCGGCAAAGGGCAGATGATGACGGATGAAATGGCGCCCGGCACATAGCGGCCACAACAGGCGGAACAACAAACCGTAAATATGCTGGGTGATCACGCTACCGAAGAAAACCGCCTCCTGCAGCTGGCTGCCCCAGAGTTGCTCCAGCACCAGCAATTCGTTGTGCAGTTGTGCCAGCGTCTTGCGAATCAGCTTGGGCTCGCCGGTGGAGCCGGAAGTGGACAACGTCAGCAGCGGCACATCCAGTGGCAACCTTGCCGCTGGCAATGGCCTGCAGGCCAGCCAGTCCGTCTCGCTGCCCAATTCGTCAAGCCAACGGCAACCGTCCCCAATCAGACGCTGACGAGTTTGCGGTCGGTCATCACCGGGCAATACCAGTTCGATTCCGGCGCGCCAAGCGCCAAGCATGATCACCGCCAGCCTGCCAGCATCCAGTTCGTAAACAGCCAGTTTTTCAATATTCACCGATTGCAGCCAGGCCGCCAATCGTAACGCCTGATCGGTCAACGTGGCGTGTTCCAGCTCCTGCGGGCCGGCCAGCACTCCCTCATGCCGCTCTACCAGCAGATCGGCGATATCAATCCAGCTCATCAGCTTTTTTTACCCGTTGGCGAATCAGCCATTCCACCGCAAACAGCAGGCCGATCAAGAAATATGCAATGAATCCGTTATACAGCAACCACCAGCTGCGTGGCGCCCACAGGGTCACAGCTGCGGCAATTGTGGCGTTGGCGGCAAAAAATGACACCCAGACCAGAGTCACCTTGCGGGTGTAGGCCACCCCGGCCGGAGACAGGCCCGGTTCCTGCAGGCGTGCCAACCGCTCGATAACCGGTTGACCACTGACCAGGCTGGCAGCAAACACCAGCAACAACAGGCCATTGACCAGCACCGGATACCAGTGCAGCAAGCCCGGCCGGTTGGCGGCAAATAGCAACGTGCAAAATGCCAGCACCACCAATGTCAGCAGCCAGTTCTGCTGCCCGCGTGCCACCAGGCTGCGCAACAGCCAGACCGCAGCCAAAACCAGCGCAAACAACCGGGGCGACAACGAATCAAATCCGTAGTACACCGCAAAGGGGTAAAGCACACCGGTCAGTACGACCAGTACCGCCAGCAGTGCCTTCATCAGTCCGCTTGTTGCTCCAGACGGACAATGGCATCCACCACATCACCGACGGTGCGCACTGCCTTGAACTCCTCTGCCGCAATCTTCTTGCCGGTTTGTTGCTTGAGATGATCAATCAGGTCGATGGCATCGATGCTGTCAATTTCCAGATCCTGATAGAGATTGGCTTCCAGTTTCACCTGTTCCGATTCCAGCTCGAACAGCTCCACCAGCGCATCACGCAGCAAGACAAAAATGTCATCACGATTTTGCATATCGCTCACTCCGCTCAGTTCTTTTTATCGGCAATGAAAGCTGCCAGACTGTCGACATTGGCAAAGTGCCGGCGCACATCCCTGGAGTCGGCATCAATCTTGATGCCGAAATGTTTCTGGATCGCCAGACCCAACTCCAGCGCATCCACCGAATCCAGTCCCAGGCCGTCACCAAACAACGGGGCCGCACTATCAATGTCGTCGGCGCTCATATCCTCAAGCCCCAGTGCATCGATGATCAGGTTTTTTACCTCAAGGTGAAGGTCGCTCATTTCTTGTCAGTTCCTGTACAAAATATTCATGTAAACGGGCATCAAGCCTGCGTGACGCAAGGGGTGGCGGGGCGGCCTGTGCATATTCCTGCGGATCGATATCTTCCCCCACGCTGAGGCTGAAGTGCACCCTGCGTTCGGGAATGCTGTACCAGGGCTCGGCCTTGGTCAAAGTGGTCGGTGAAACCCGAATAACGACCGGAGTCACGGATAAGGCACCACGAATGGCAATGGCGGCCGCACCACGGTGAAAAACCGGTAACTGCCCGGGGCTGGTACGGGTCCCTTCCGGGAAAATCACCAGCGTCTGGCCTTCGCGCAAAGCGGCGGCTGTTTCTTCAATCATTTCCACACTGGCATTGTTGCTGATGTAACCAGCCGCCCGCACCGGGCCACGGGTAAAGAGGTTATGCCAGAGGCTTTCCTTGACCACGCAATTGGCATCACGCATGCAGGCAATCAACAGTACTACATCGATCAGCGATGGGTGATTGGCCAGCACCATCTGGCCGGGACGACCAAGACGTTCTGGATGATCAATGGACCAGGTGATGACACCGGTGCGATGCATGAACTCGACAAAAAAACGAAAGGCACGGCTGATCAGCAGCCTGGACCGGCTGCGCCGCTGTAACGGGTCGCGCTCAAGCACGGTGATCAACGGGAAATAAACAACACTCAGCAGCAGGCCTCCCAGCCCGAACAAGGCAAAACTCAAGCCGGTAAAGACCAGTCGCCACAGCTTCGGCGGGTTCCAGTGATCCCTCATTGCTCCGCACACCGCCATTGCCAATTACCGCTGCAATGCGAAGATTCATCACCCAACAACAGGGGCAGCACACGCAATGCGGGCGGTACCAGACAACCGGTTTCACTTGTTTCCCGTACCACCTTCTTTATATCGGTTGCACAATGCTCCAGCGTCCAGCCTGTACCCGGAACCAGCTGCAGGGCGATGGCATGAGCAAAGGGAATGTCATCGATCCAGGGCGAATATACATCCGGCTGATTTTCATCAGCGACAATCACCAGAACCGACGCTGCACCTGCCTGCAACATCAGCACCGCCTCCATGACAGCCAGCTCCAGTCCTTCGCTGGTAGCAGCAAGCGCGGTCATTTCACTGGTATCGGAACGAAACATGGACCACAGGCCGATAATGGCATTGTGCACGGACAGACTGAAATGGGTCGGCGACAATGCCTCACTCAGCCCGAGCTGGGTCAGGAGGGCCAGGTTACGGGGCGTTTCGCCATGCCTGGAACAGAACACCACCGGTTGTTGCCCCTGCGTTTCCGCCAAAGGCCAAGCCACATGAAAGGCCATTCGTGCCAGCGGGCTCAGCCGGCGACGCTGCATTGCAGGCAAAAACGATACATCAGGCTGACCGGCATCCGGCTCCGGTACAACAGGATTTTCATACCACCCTCTCCATTGCTCCTGCGTCACCAGACCCGGCGCCCAGGCACACCATCCATTGATGTCAAATTGCATTGCCAAAATCCGCATCCAGAAAAGTTTTCAGACCCGACCCGATACACAAATCTGCCACATTGCTTTCAACCAGACAAACCGGCATTTTAGCAGTATTTGCCGAGCCTAATGAATTCACTTATGAAAAAACCAGAATATCAGCTGGATCCCGTCACCGGCTGGGTCCGCGAAGCACAAAAAATCCCCTCGCCGAACCACAATGAACGTCCGGACAACGAAATATCCCTGCTGGTCATCCATGGTATCAGTCTGCCACCGGGAGAGTTCGGTACCGGCATGGTCGATGCACTGTTCACCAACAGCCTGCCGACCGGCGAGCATCCTTTTCTGGATGAAATCCGCGAATTGCGCGTTTCCGCCCATTTCCTGATCGAGCGTGACGGCAGGCTCAAGCAGTATGTCAGCTGCAACCAGCGAGCCTGGCATGCCGGCATCTCCCGCTTCGAGGGCAGGGAAAACTGCAACGATTTCTCCATCGGCATCGAACTGGAAGGTACCGACGAACAACCCTACACCGATGCCCAGTACCAGAGCCTGACCGCCCTGGCCAACGAACTCGGGCGACATTATCCGCAAATCATCCCGCAACGCATCTGCGGCCACAGCGACATTGCCCCGGGCCGCAAAACCGATCCTGGCCCCTTCTTCGACTGGCAACGGCTGCACAAGGCCTGTGGATAACCCCTCTTGAAGGTTGCGGAAAACTCCATGTAAATCCGGTAGATAAGTCAGCCTGTGGATAAATCATGTTGTTATCCACAGCTTACCAAGATCTTGCCGACAGTTTGGCAAGCCTTCAAACACAGGCTTTCATATTTCATATCAACATGATTAAACAGTTGTTTTCATCTTTATCCACAGAAATCCGCTACATCATTTATAAACATAAATTCAAGCTTTTCTATCATTCATCATTCATCATTTTCATTTCAGTGATTTCTGCTTCCAACGATTCCCTTGTCCAGGCCGGATGACTGTCCAACTCCCGTCACCAGGCCGTACAGGAATTGACCTGCCAGCTGAAAGTCACTAGAATCGCCTGTCTTGTTCTAAGCGGGATCCTTCCGGAGCCCATTTGTTCACCGAATTTCAGGTACAAAACCATGAAACGTACTTTTCAACCCAGCGTAATCAAGCGCAAGCGTGACCACGGCTTCCGTGCCCGTATGGCTACCAAGGGCGGTCGTGCCGTTCTGGCCCGTCGTCGTGCCAAAGGCCGCAAACGTCTGAGCGCCTAACTCACAGCGAATGAATCAAGGATTTGGCCGCGACAAGCGTTTGCTTGACGCAAAAGAATTCAAGGCAGTCTTTGATTCACCTGATTATCGTCTGTCAGGCCGTTGCATTCTGGTTCTGGCGCGTCATAACAAGTCCGGGCAGCCGCGTCTGGGTCTTGTCGTAGGCAAGAAAAACACCAAGCTTGCCGTGACGCGCAACCGGATCAAGCGAAACATCCGCGAATTCTTTCGCCAGCACCAGGGCAATTTGCCTGATGTGGACATGGTGGTCATCACCCGCAGGGGCATAACGGAACTTTCACCCGTCGAACTGCGCCAGGAGCTGGCCAGACAGGCAAAGCGCCTGCAACATCAGTATCGCAAGGCCCGCAACACATCATCCGCTCTCCAGGCAGGTCATCCGCATGCGTAAACTGGTGATTCTTCCCATCCGGTTTTACCGCTATGCCATCAGTCCGATGATGGCCAGTCATTGCCGTTTCTATCCCAGCTGTTCCGCCTATGCCATCGAAGCCATCGAGCAGCATGGCAGCTTGCGTGGCAGCTGGCTGGCTGCCAAACGACTGGGACGTTGCCATCCCTGGCATCCCGGCGGCTTTGACCCGGTTCCGCCCGCTTCCGATCAATCTTCCTTGGCCAAGTAATTATGGATATCAAACGTACGGTTTTAATCCTGGGTCTTGCCATTGTTTCCTATGCACTGGTGGTGCAGTGGAACAATGATTACGGCGAACCTGCCGACCCGCCTGCAACGGTTGCCCAGGCGGCAACCAATGACAGCGACCTTCCCGAAACGGTGGATGCTGCAGGCGACCTGCCGCCGGCTACGGAAGACCAGGTAGCCGATCCGGCCAGTCTGGTACCTGCTGTTGCAGCAACCTCCGGCAACCTGATCCGGGTGGAAACCGATGTATTGCAGTTGGCCATCGATCCTGTCGGTGGCGATATTGTCGAACTCAAGCTGTCCCAGTATCCGTTGCGTTCCAAAAATCCGGACATTCCCCTGCAGCTGTATGAAAACAGCAACGAGCGTATCTATGTGGCGCAAAGCGGCCTGATCGGCAGCAATGGCCCGGATTCCCGTAGTGAAGGACGCCCGCTGTACACCAGCGAAAAGCGGCAATATGCACTGCAGCCCGGCCAGGACAGCATGCATGTCGACCTGCAGTTCAACGAAAATGGCGTCAACTACACCAAGCGCTATACCTTCCACCGTGGCCTGAGTGAAAAATGCAGCAGCCGTGACATCGAGAAACGCAAAAAAGAGTGCGCCAACGAGAAAGGCTATCAGGTCGGTCTGAGCTACCTAGTCGACAACCAGGGCGAAGAGGCCTGGCGCGGCAACCTGTTTGCCCAGCTCAAGCGTGACGGCCAGTCCGACTCCGCTTCCACATCCGGCGCTGCCAACCGCGCGACTTTCCTGGGTGCGGCCCTGTGGACTCCGGATGAGCCCTACAAAAAGCTGAAGATGGGCACCATGGATGACAAGGAATTCAAGCAGGCCATCGAGGGTGGCTGGGTAGCCTGGCTGCAGCACTATTTCGTGTCCGCCTGGATTCCCGATCCGCAAACCACCAACAACGTATTCACCCGCAAGGACGGTGCCGGCAACTACATCATCGGCTACACCACACCTGCGGTGCAGGTGGCACCCGGTGAACATGCCCGCATGGATGCCACCCTGTATGCCGGCCCGAAAATCCAGCACCATCTCAAAAAGCTGTCCCCCGGTCTTGAACTGACCGTCGACTATGGCTTCCTGTGGTTCCTGGCCCAGCCCATCTTCTGGCTGCTGAACCTGATCCACAGCGTGCTGGGCAATTGGGGCTGGTCCATCATCGTGCTGACCTTCCTGATCAAGCTGGTGTTCTACCCGCTATCCGCGGCCAGCTACAAGTCCATGGCACGCATGCGTGCAGTGGCTCCACGAATCCAGGAGCTCAAGGAACAGGCTGGCGATGACCGCCAGAAACTGTCCCAGGGCATGATGGAGTTGTACAAGAAGGAAAAGATCAATCCGCTGGGCGGCTGTCTGCCGATCCTGGTACAGATGCCGGTCTTCCTGTCCCTGTACTGGGTGTTGCTGGAAAGCGTGGAAATGCGCCAGGCACCCTGGATGTTCTGGATCACCGACCTGTCGATCAAGGATCCGCTGTTCATCCTGCCGATCATCATGGGTGCCAGCATGTTCGTCCAGCAGCTGCTCAACCCGGCTCCGCCTGATCCCATGCAGGCCAAGGTGATGAAGCTGCTGCCGATCATCTTCACCTTCTTCTTCCTGTGGTTCCCGGCAGGACTGGTGCTGTACTGGGTGGTCAACAATATCCTGTCCATCGCCCAGCAGTGGTACATCACCCGCAAGATCGAAAAGGCAATGGCTGGCGCCAAATCGTAGCACCGGGACATTTGTCCACAAGCCTTTGCAACCTGTACAGACCCCGCTATCATGCGGGGTCTGTTCGTTTCCGCCCAGGTTTTCCAATGACTTATCCACAAGAGACCATCGCTGCCATCGCCACTGCTCCGGGGCGCGGCGGAGTGGGTATCGTCCGGGTTTCCGGTCCTTTGGCAGAATCCGTATCCCTGGCCATCTGCGGCCGGAAGCTGCAGCCGCGACATGCCCGTTACGGCAGTTTTCTGGATGACAATGAGCAACCCATGGACGAAGGCATCGCACTGTATTTTCCCGGTCCGGCTTCCTTTACCGGCGAGGATGTGCTCGAGTTGCACGGGCATGGCGGGCCGGTCCTGCTGGATATGCTGCTCAGGCGTTGTGTGCAACTGGGTGCCCGCCTGGCCCGTCCCGGCGAGTTCAGCGAACGCGCCTTCCTCAATGACAAGCTGGATCTGGCTCAGGCGGAAGCCATCGCCGACCTGATCGAGGCCAGTTCCGAACAGGCGGCCCGCAATGCGTTGCGTTCATTGCAGGGAGAGTTTTCCCGACATGTGCACAGGCTGACCGAACAGCTGATCGAATTGCGCATTCACGTGGAAGCGGCAATTGATTTTCCTGAAGAGGAGATCGATTTCCTGGCGGACGGCCAGATTCTGGAAAAACTGCAACAGGTACACCGGCAGTTGCAGGAAGTGCTGCGTCAGGCCGGTCAGGGCGCCCTGCTGCGTGACGGCATGAATGTGGTCATCGCCGGTCGCCCCAACGCCGGCAAGTCCAGCCTGCTCAACGCCCTGGCCGGTCACGAGGCGGCCATCGTCACCGACATAGCCGGCACCACCAGGGACACGCTCCGGGAGCACATCCATATCGACGGCATGCCCCTGCACATCACGGATACCGCCGGATTGCGGCAAACCACCGATCAGGTGGAGCGGATCGGCGTGCAACGGGCACTCAAGGCCATCGATGAGGCCGACCGCATCCTGCTGGTGGTGGACAGCAGCAGCGACGAGGCAGCCGAACCCTTCAGCCTGTGGCCGGAATTTCTGGAACAGGTGCCTCCTGCAGGCAAGATCACCCTGATCCGCAACAAGATCGACCTGTCCGGCGAGGCTGAAAGCAGTGAGAATTTTGCCGACGGCCACAGCTGCATCCGTCTTTCTGCAAAACAGGGGCAGGGGGTCGAGCTGTTGCGTGAGCACCTCAAGAGCTGCATGGGCTTTCAGCAAACCAGTGAGAGCACCTTCAGCGCCAGAAGACGGCATTTGCAAGCCCTGCAGCGGGCAGATCACAGCCTGTCCAGAGGCTATCAACAACTTGTCCACAACCGGGCGGGTGAGTTGCTGGCCGAGGAGCTGCGCGAAGCCCAGCGGGCCCTGGGCGAGATTACCGGTGAGTTCACCGCCGATGACTTGTTGGGCCGGATCTTTTCCAGTTTCTGCATTGGCAAGTGACTATGATCGGCCCGAAAAAGCTGTGGATAAGCCTTCCTGAAATCGGTTCATAACCCGCCCCGGCTTCTGTAGAGAAACCAGGCTGTGGATAACCGGAACAGTTATGCACAGCTCATGCAAAGGATGCACTACCCTGCACACAGAGGACGTCTACAGTCTTATCCCGAATGCATATCGTTGAAAATGAATATCTTTACAGACTTTTCAACAGAATTCATACAGACCATATATAACAACAGATACAAGCTTTTATATTTCTTCATCTTTTTGATTGATAATTTTTCATGCTGTACGGAAAACCGTCAGTCCTTTGCACTCCGTGTTCGTGAAAGTGGTAGAATCCACCGCTTCACACAAATTTTTAGTCGATTGCATGTCCAGGAAAACACTCCTGGCCGGCCTGTTTACTGCCAGAATGCACAGACGGGCCGGATGGTACGTTGCTGCATGAATCCAGCCTGACTGACGAGGTACCTGGTGGACTATCCTTCCCGTTTTGACGTAATTGTCATTGGTGGCGGCCATGCCGGAACCGAAGCGGCCCTGGCAGCAGCACGCATGGGCAGCAAGACTCTGCTGCTGACCCACAATCTGGATACCCTGGGACAGATGAGCTGCAATCCCGCGATCGGCGGTATCGGCAAGAGCCACCTGGCCAAGGAAATCGACGCCCTGGGTGGAGCCATGGCAGTGGCAACCGACCATTCCGGTATCCAGTTTCGCGTGCTCAACAGCCGCAAGGGACCTGCAGTGCGTGGCACCCGTGCACAAACCGACCGCGAACTGTACAGGGCCGCCATCCGCCGCATTCTGGAAAACCAGCCCAACCTGTCGCTGTTCCAGCAGGCAGCCGATGACCTGATCGTCGAGCAGGAACAGGTACAGGGCGTGGTCACCCAGATGGGAGTCCGTTTCCATGCGGACAATGTGGTACTGACCACCGGTACCTTCCTGGGTGGCACCATCTACATCGGCATGCAAAGCCATTCCGGCGGGCGGGCCGGTGATCCGCCGGCCAATGCCCTGGCCAAACGCCTGCGCGAACTGCCGTTGCGCATTGACCGTCTCAAGACGGGTACGCCCCCGCGCATCGACTCGCGCAGCGTGGATTTCTCCCGACTTACCGAACAGCCGGGAGATACGCCACTGCCGGTCATGTCCTACCTGGGCAAGGTGGAACAGCATCCGCAACAGGTCAGCTGCTGGATTGCACATACCAACGAGCGCACCCACGAGATCATCCGCAACAACCTGGACCGTTCGGCCATGTACAACGGCACCCTGTCCGGAGCCGGCCCGAGATACTGTCCGTCCATCGAGGACAAGATCACCCGCTTCGCCGACCGGGAAAGCCACCAGGTGTTCCTTGAGCCCGAGGGTTTGAACACCAACGAAATGTATCCCAACGGCCTGTCCACCTCACTGCCGTTCGATACCCAACTGGATATGCTCCGTTCCATGGACGGTCTGGAAAATGTGCATATCCTTCGTCCTGGTTATGCCATCGAGTACGACTATCTGGATCCGCGCGATTTGCACTACAGCCTTGAATCACGCCACATCAAGGGCCTGTTCTGTGCCGGTCAGATCAACGGTACCACCGGCTACGAAGAAGCCGGCATCCAGGGTCTGCTGGCCGGTTGCAATGCCGCCTTGCGCGCACAGGGCAGGGACAGCTGGCATCCCAGGCGGGATGAGGCCTATGTGGGCGTGCTGATTGACGACCTGATCACCCTAGGTACCCGGGAGCCCTACCGCATGTTCACCTCCCGGGCGGAGTACCGGCTGATCCTGCGCGAAGACAACGCCGACATGCGTCTGACCGAAAAGGGCAGGCAGCTGGGTCTGGTGGATGATGTACGCTGGGCGGCCTTCGAGGCCAAGCGGGAAGCCATCGAGCAGGAAGAGCAGCGTCTGCGCAACAGCTGGGTGAGGCCGGGTACCCCGCAGGGTGATGCTCTGGCCGCGCACTTTAACATTCCGCTGGCGCATGAGTATAATCTGCTGAATTTGCTGGCCCGTCCCGAAGTGGACTATGCCGGCCTGCAACAGGTGACCGGAGAGGGGTTGACCGACCGGCTGGCCGCCGAACAGGTGGAAATCCGTACCAAGTACGCCGGTTACATCGCCCGGCAACAGGAAGAGATCGGCCGGCTGCGCAGCAGTGAAGACACGGCACTGCCGACCGACATGGATTACCTTTCCATTTCCGGGCTGTCCCGCGAGATCCAGGACAAACTGACGGAAATCCGGCCACTGACCCTGGGTCAGGCATCACGGATTCCCGGGGTCACCCCGGCCGCCATTTCCCTGTTGCTGATCCATTTGAAAAAACGTCAGGCCGGTCAGGCCCTGGAGTCTGCTGATTCATGAGCATCACCCCCGCGCAACGGCAAGCACTGGTCCGGGGAGCCGCAGAGCTCGGTATCGAACCGGACGAACGGCAGCTTGAACAGTTGCTGGCCTATCTGGCCCTGCTCATCAAGTGGAACCGGGCCTACAACCTGACGGCCGTGCGCGATCCGGACGAAATGGTCTCCCGTCATCTGCTGGACAGCCTCAGTGTGCTGGAGCATGTCCGCGCGGGAGGCAGAAACTGGCTGGATGTGGGCAGTGGCGGGGGCATGCCGGGAGTGATCCTGGCCATCATGCTGCCGGACCGGGAATTCGCGTTGCTGGACAGCAACGGCAAGAAGACCCGCTTTCTCACCCAGGTCAAGCTGGAACTCGGTCTGGAAAACCTGCAGGTCCATCACCAGCGCATCCAGGATCACCGGACAGCGGAGCCCTATGACGGCATCATCTCCAGGGCTTTCAGCTCGCTGGCCGATTTCACCTCCTGGACGGCTCATGTGGGTGGAGAGAACACCCGCTGGCTGGCCATGAAGGGCGTGGAGCCCGATGACGAATTGCAGCAGCTGGACAACGGCTTTCAGCTACAGGTCTGCCATCGCCTGCAGGTTCCGGGCTGTCAGGGACAGCGGCACCTGCTGGTGTTGAGCAGCGGGAAAGCATAGGAAAAGGTCATGGGAAGAGTCATAGCGGTTGCCAACCAAAAGGGCGGAGTGGGTAAAACCACCACCTGCATCAACCTGGCTGCCTCGCTGGTCGCCACCCGGCGCCACGTCCTGCTGGTTGACCTGGATCCGCAGGGCAATGCCACCACCGGTAGCGGCATCGACAAACTGGACCTGGAATACTCCGTGCTGGACGTCCTGACCGGCCAGGCCAGCCTGGTGGATGCCATGCAGTTTTCCGAGCAATGCGGCTACCAGATCCTGCCATCCAACCGGGACCTGACCGCCGCCGAAGTGGTGTTGCTCGACTTGCCGCGCCGTGAAATGCGCCTGCTGGATGCTCTGGAGCCGGTACGCGGCAACTATGACTACATCCTGATCGATTGTCCGCCATCGCTGAACATGCTGACCATCAACGCTCTGGTGGCTGCCGATTCGGTGATCATTCCCATGCAGTGCGAATACTACGCGCTGGAGGGACTGACCGACCTGCTGGGCAGCATCCGGCGCATTACCGCAGACCTCAATCCGGGCCTGCAGATCGAAGGCATCCTGCGTACCATGTATGACCCGCGCCTGAGCCTGACCATGGATGTCACCGCACAGCTCAGGGAGCATTTCGGCGAGCAGCTTTTTGATACGGTCATCCCGCGTAACGTACGCCTGGCAGAAGCGCCCAGCCATGGCATGGCGGTTCTGGGTTATGACAAACAATCCAAGGGCGCACTGGCCTATCTGGCGCTGGCCGGAGAGCTGTCCCGCCGTCAGCGGGCCCGCCAGCGTACAGGCGCCAACCGCTAAGGAAGATTGCAATGGCAGTGAAGAAAAGAGGACTGGGACGTGGACTGGATGCACTGCTCGGCAGTGCCGGCAGCGTACCCGGCAGCCAGCAGGATGAAGGCCCGCTGCTGCACAGGATCAGCCTGGATGTGATCAGCCCGGGGAAATACCAGCCGCGTCGTGACATGGATCAAGCCAGTCTTGAAGAGCTGGCGCAATCCATCCGTGTACAGGGCATCATGCAGCCCATCGTGTTGCGTCGTGCGGGCCGCGGCTATGAAATCATCGCCGGCGAACGCCGCTGGCGGGCTGCCAGGCTGGCCGGGCTGACCCATATCGATGCCGTGGTGCGCGAGGTGGCGGACGATGCGGTCATGGCCATGGCGTTGATCGAGAACATCCAGCGCGAGGACCTGAATCCGGTCGAGGAAGCGATTGCCCTGCAGCGCTTGCAGCAGGAGTACGAACTGACCCAGCAGCAGCTTGCCGATGCCGTCGGCAAGTCCCGGGCAACCATTGCCAACCTGCTGCGCCTGCTGGCGCTGCCGGAAGAGGTCAAGACGCTGGTCGTGCACGGAGACATTGAAATGGGGCATGCCCGCGCATTGCTGGGTCTGCCTGCCGAACAACAGACCGAGGCAGCGCGGCATGTTGCCGCGGAAGGCATGAACGTGCGACAGACCGAGGCCTATGTACGTGCCGTGCAGACCCCGCGCAGCAAGCCTGCCGCCACGGAGCCGGATCCTGACATCCAGCGTCTGGAACAGAAACTGGCCGAACGGCTGGGTGCCAATGTGAAGATCAGGCATGGCAGCAAGGGGAAGGGGCAACTGGTGATCCAGTATGCGTCCCTGGACGAATTGCAAGGTGTACTGGCGCGGATGCACTGAAGTTTTGCGTTAGGGCAAGGAATGGTGAGGGCAGCTGTTTTATACTTTGGTTCAATAAAACGTCAAGAAGTTGCCTTGACGATACAGCTGGTCGTAAAAAAACACATTTGAGTTGAATGCTGGGGGCTTGCCACCTATACTCTCTGCGCAATTTTGTAGTGGGTGACCGCAGTCGCTACAAGACAGCTTGAGGAAGCGAACAGCATGGCTTTCCGGAATAAAACTCCGTTTTGGCAACTCAGCGTGTTTCGTGTCCTTGTCTTGCAAGTGATGGCCAGTCTTTTGCTGGCGGCAGTTGCAGGCGCAACACTGGGCCTCGTTGCCGGTTACTCGGTTGCATTGGGTGGCAGTCTGGTTTTTCTGCCCCACGCCTGGTTTGCCTGGAAAGCCTTCAGGTATTACGGCGCCAGGTCGGCAACTGCCATTGTCCAGTCCTTCTGGTCCGGACTGGCAGGAAAGATGATGATGACGGCAGTGCTTTTTGCACTGGTGTTTGCAGTAGTGAAACCGTTGAGCGTGGCTGGCCTGTTTGTCGGTTACGTCCTGATCCAGCTGACAGGAACGGCATCGCTGCTGTTAATGAAAAATTTCTAAGCGTTGGCATTTGAGGCAAATATGGCAAACAGCAATGCTGAATACATCCAGCACCACCTACAAAACCTGACCTACGGAAAGATCGATGGCGTCTGGCGTTTTGCCCAGACCGCTGAGGAAACCCAGCAAATGGGTTTCTGGGCCATCCATGTGGACACCATGGCCATGTCGCTGCTGATGGGTTTCGTGTTCCTGTACCTGTTCCGTCGCGTGGCCAAGATGGCCAACAGCGGTGTGCCCACCGGTTTGCAGGGCTTTGTCGAGGTGGTTGTCGAATTCGTGCAGAACATGGTGCGCGACACCTTCTATGGCCGCAGCCCGCTGATCGCTCCGCTGGCGCTGACCATCTTCACCTGGATCCTGCTGATGAACAGCCTCAAGTGGATTCCGGTTGACGTGATTCCCGGAGTTGCCAGCGCGCTGGGCATTCCCGCCTTCAAATACGTACCGACCGCCGACCCCAATGCCACCTTCGGCATGTCCATCGGCGTATTCTTCCTGATCATTTTCTACAGCATCAAGATCAAGGGTACCAAGGGTTTCGCCAAGGAACTGTCCTTCACGCCCTTCAACCACTGGTCGCTGATTCCGTTCAACCTGTTCCTGGAAATCCTGGGCCTGCTGACCAAGCCTTTCAGCCTGGCACTGCGTCTGTTCGGCAACATGTATGCCGGTGAGGTGGTGTTCGTCCTGATCGCACTGCTGCCCTTCTGGATCCAGTGGTCCCTGTACGGGCCATGGGCGATCTTCCACATTCTGGTGATCCCCCTGCAGGCCTTCATTTTCATGGTGCTGTCGATCGTGTATCTGAGCGCGGCCCACGAAAGCCATTGACGCGCGAGCAAGCGTTAATTTCAACTCAACCTGAAACTTGTAAAACCCTAACCTGAAAACTCTAGGAGTAATTATGGAAATCGTAATCATTGCAGCTGCCATCATCATCGGTCTGGGTGCCCTGGCTACCGGTATCGGCTTCGCCATCCTGGGCGGCAAACTGCTGGAATCCACTGCCCGTCAGCCCGAGCTGGCCCCATCCCTGCAAACCAAAACCTTCATCATGGCCGGTCTGCTTGACGCAGTGCCAATGATCGGTGTTGGTATCGCCATGTACCTGATCTTCGTTGTTGCTCCAGGAATGGCTTAATCGCGCGATTTCATTAGTACGGCAGGCGCTGATGACCTGCCGTAGGATGTTATCTTTGGATAAACGATGAAATAGCATGGGGTACATCGATGGCTATTAACCTGACGCTTTTGGGTCAATTGATTGCCTTCGCTATTTTTACCTGGTTCTGCATGAAGTTTGTATGGCCGCCGATCACGGCAGCCATGGATGCACGCCAGAAAAAAATTGCCGAAGGTCTGGATGCAGCCGGACGTGCCGAGCGCGATCTGAAGCTTGCTCAAGAAAAAGCTGCCGAAATGCTGCGTGAAACCAAGCAGTCCGCCGCAGAGATCATTGAGAAAGCGAACAAGACTGCACACGAAATTGTAGAAGAGGCCAAGCAACAGGCACTTGCCGAAGGCGAACGTCTGCTGGCCGGAGCAAAAGCTGAAATCGAGCTGGAAGCGAATCGCGTGAAAGATGAGCTTCGCCAACAGGTTTCAGTGCTTGCCATTGCGGGTGCGGAAAAGATCCTCGGTGCTGCCGTGGATACCAAGGCACACAAAAAACTGGTCGAGCAACTGGCCACAGAACTTTAAGCGAGGCAAGCGATGCTGAATATCAATACGCTTGCAAGACCTTACGCAAAAGCTGCTTTTGAGTATGCTTCGGCAGCCGGGCAGGAAGAGAGCTGGGCTTCAATGCTATTGTTGACCAGCAAGCTCGTCACTGCTCCGCAAGTGGTTCAGCAGCTGGGCAACCCGGCACTGAACAAGCAGGCTAAGGTCGCATTTCTATTGCAACTGTGCAAAAAGGAAGCAGATGAGGCTTTCGCCAATTTCCTCCATGTACTCGGAGAAAATGGCCGGCTTTCCCTGCTGCCTACCATCAACGGTCTGTTCACTGCCCTGGCTGCAGAAAAGAACCGCGCCGTTGAAGTGGAAGTACAGTCTGCTTTCGAATTAAGCGCAGAACAACTGAAAACACTGGCTGCCGCCTTATCTAAGCGGCTTGATCGTACCGTTCAACCCAAAGCGACTGTAAACCCCGCTTTAATTGGCGGTTTGTTTATTCGCGCTGGTGATTTGGTCATTGACGGCTCGGTCCGCGGCAAGCTGAACAAGCTGGCCGAAGCGTTGAAATCCTGATTTGGGGAACACATGGCATGCAGCAACTGAACCCTTCTGAAATTAGCGAGATCATCAAGCAGCGTATTGCCAAGCTTGATGTGTCCGCACAAGCCCGCAACGAGGGCACCATCGTCAGCCTGTCTGACGGTATCGTACGCATCCACGGCCTGGCCGATGTGATGTACGGTGAAATGATTGAATTCCCTGGCGGCATCTACGGCATGGCACTGAACTTGGAGCGTGACTCCGTGGGCGCCGTGATCCTGGGTGCCTACACCGGCCTGACCGAAGGCATGAGCGCCAAGTGCACCGGCCGCATCCTGGAAGTACCCGTAGGTAACGAGCTTCTGGGTCGCGTGGTGGACGCACTGGGTAACCCCATCGATGGCAAGGGTCCTCTGGAAACCACCGAAACCGACGCGGTCGAGAAAGTGGCTCCCGGCGTGATCTGGCGTAAATCGGTCGACGAACCGGTACAGACCGGCTACAAGTCCGTCGACTCCATGATCCCGGTTGGTCGTGGTCAGCGTGAGCTGATCATCGGTGACCGCCAGATCGGTAAGACCGCCCTGGCGGTTGACGCCATCATCAACCAGAAAGACAGCGGCATCCGCTGCGTATACGTGGCCATCGGACAGAAGCAGTCCACCATCGCCAACGTGGTACGCAAGCTGGAAGAGACCGGTGCCCTGGCCAACACCATCGTTGTGGTTGCCAGCGCCTCCGAATCTCCTGCCCTGCAGTACCTGGCTCCCTATTCCGGCTGCACCATGGGTGAATACTTCCGTGACCGTGGTGAAGATGCCCTGATCATCTATGATGACCTGTCCAAGCAGGCTGTGGCCTACCGCCAGATCTCCCTGCTGCTGCGTCGTCCGCCAGGCCGTGAAGCCTACCCTGGTGACGTCTTCTACCTGCACAGCCGTCTGCTGGAGCGTGCCTCGCGCGTTTCCGAGGAGTATGTCGAGCAGTTCACCAACGGTGAAGTGAAAGGCAAGACCGGTTCCCTGACCGCGCTGCCCATCATTGAAACCCAGGCTGGTGACGTTTCCGCTTTCGTTCCGACCAACGTGATTTCCATCACCGACGGTCAGATCTTCCTGGAAACCTCCATGTTCAACTCCGGTATCCGTCCTGCGGTCAACGCCGGTATTTCCGTATCCCGTGTGGGTGGTGCAGCACAGACCGACCTGATCAAGCGTCTGTCCGGTGGTATCCGTACCGCCCTGGCCCAGTACCGTGAACTGGCCGCTTTTGCACAGTTTGCTTCCGACCTCGACGAAGCGACCCGCAAGCAGCTGGAGCATGGTCAGCGCGTGACCGAGCTGATGAAGCAGAAGCAGTATGCGCCCATGTCCATTGCGGAGATGGCCGTTTCCCTGTATGCAGCAGAACGTGGCTACCTGGAAGACGTGGCAGTCGAGAAGGTCGGTGCATTTGAAGAGGCCCTGCTGGCCTGGTTCAAGCGCGAGAAAGCCGACCTGATGGCGACCATGAACAAGGAAGCTGCCCTGAAGCCGATCGACGCCGAGATCAAGGCGGCCATCGAGCAGTTCAAGGCAACTCAAAGCTGGTAACACGCAGCGGGAGCCTGGCTCCCGCCTGCTAACCTGAAGGGTGTCAAATGGCAGGCGCAAAAGAGATTCGCACCAAGATTGCGAGTATTAAAAACACGCAGAAGATCACCAGCGCCATGGAAAAAGTGGCGGTCAGCAAGATGCGCAAGGCACAGCAGCGCATGGCGGCAGGCCGTCCCTATGCAGAACGTATTCGCCAGGTAGTTGGCCATCTGGCCGATGCCAACGCCGAATACAAGCATGATTTCATGATCGAGCGTCCAGTCAAGAAAGTGGGATATATCCTGGTTTCTACCGACCGTGGACTCTGTGGTGGTCTGAACTTCAACCTGTTCAAGAACCTGATCCAGAGCATGCAGGACTGGGAAAAGCAGGGTGTACAGGCCGAGATTTGCATCATCGGCAACAAGGGCACCAGTTTTTTCCGCCAATACGGCATGGAGATCAGTGCAACCGTGGGCGGCCTGGGTGAAGAACCTGAAATCAGCCAGCTGATCGGTAGCATCAAGATCATGCTCGACGGTTTCCTGGAAGGTCGCATTGACCGTCTGTACCTGGTATCGAACAAGTTCATCAACACCATGGCGCAGAAGCCGGCTGTAGAGCAGCTGATTCCGCTGGCGGTGGATGAAGCAATGGAAGACGACAGCCGTCTGGGCTCCTGGGACTACATCTATGAGCCGGGTGCCAAAGAGCTGCTGGATTCGCTGATTGTTCGTTATATCGAATCCCAGGTGTACCAATCCGTGGTCGAGAACGTGGCCTGCGAACAGGCGGCCCGCATGATCGCCATGAAGAACGCGACAGATAACGCTGGCGAGCTCATTGATAACCTGCAACTGGTTTTCAACAAGGCACGTCAGGCGGCCATCACGCAAGAAATTTCGGAAATCGTTGGCGGCGCTGCCGCGGTTTAAGAACGGTTCAAATATTCAGAGGACCAGATATGAGCGGACATATCGTTCAAATTATCGGCGCCGTAATCGACGTGGAATTCCCGCGCGAAGAGGTTCCGAACATCTACGATGCCCTGCACGTGCAAGGCAAGGAAACCACCCTGGAAGTCCAGCAGCAGCTGGGTGACGGCATCGTCCGTACCATTGCAATGGGCTCCACCGAGGGTCTCAAGCGTGGTCTTGAGGTAGTCAATACCGGTGATGCGATCAGTGTACCCGTGGGCGTCAAGACCCTGGGCCGCATCATGGACGTACTGGGCAATCCCATCGACGAAGCCGGTCCCATCGGCGAAGAAGAGCGCTGGACCATCCACCGCGAAGCACCCAGCTACGCGGACCAGGCCGGTGGCAGCGACATCCTGGAAACCGGCATCAAGGTGATCGACCTGATCTGCCCGTTTGCCAAGGGTGGTAAAGTCGGTCTGTTCGGTGGTGCCGGTGTCGGTAAAACCGTAAACATGATGGAGCTGATCCGTAACATCGCCATCGAGCACAGCGGTTACTCCGTGTTTGCCGGTGTGGGTGAGCGTACCCGTGAAGGGAACGACTTCTACCACGAGATGAAGGACTCCAACGTACTGGACAAGGTAGCCCTGGTATACGGCCAGATGAACGAGCCACCCGGCAACCGTCTGCGCGTGGCCCTGACCGGCCTGACCATGGCCGAGAAGTTCCGTGACGAAGGTCGTGACGTACTGTTGTTCATCGACAACATCTACCGTTACACCCTGGCCGGTACCGAAGTATCCGCCCTGCTGGGTCGTATGCCTTCCGCGGTTGGTTATCAGCCGACCCTGGCTGAGGAAATGGGTGTCCTGCAGGAGCGCATCACCTCCACCAAGACCGGTTCCATCACCTCCATCCAGGCCGTATACGTACCTGCGGATGACCTGACGGACCCGTCTCCGGCCACCACCTTTGCTCACCTTGACGCAACCGTGGTACTGAGCCGTGACATCGCTTCCCTGGGTATCTACCCTGCGATCGACCCGCTGGACTCCACCTCCCGTCAGCTGGACCCGATGGTCATCGGTCAGGAGCACTACGAATGTGCCCGTGGCGTGCAGTACGTCCTGCAGCGTTACACCGAACTGCGTGACATCATTGCCATTCTCGGCATGGACGAGCTGTCCGAGGAAGACAAGCTGCTGGTGGCCCGTGCCCGTAAGATCCAGCGTTTCCTGTCCCAGCCGTTCTTCGTTGCTGAAGTGTTCACTGGTGCGCCCGGCAAGTACGTTTCCCTCAAGGAAACCATCCGCGGCTTCCAGGGCATCCTCAATGGCGACTATGACGACCTGCCCGAGCAGGCCTTCTACATGGTCGGTTCCATTGACGAAGCCATCGAAAAAGCGGGCAAGCTGTAATTTGCCGGTTTTTTTGATCAAGCAATCTGCTGACGGCCGGCAACGGCTGTCAGCAAAACACTGAGGCAAAGATTATGGCCATGACAGTACACTGCGACATTGTAAGTGCAGAGGAAGAGCTGTTTTCCGGCTTGGTTGAAATGGTGGTAGCCCATGGCCACATGGGCGACATCGGCGTATTGCCGGGCCACGCACCTTTGCTGTCCACGATCAAGCCAGGCCCTGTGCGTGTCATCCTGGAGGGTGGCAAGGAAGAGGTGTTCTACATCTCCGGCGGCTTTATCGAAGTGCAGCCCAGCATGGTCAAGGTTCTGGCCGACACGGCCATCCGTGCGTCCGATCTTGACGAGGCTGCTGCCATGGAAGCCAAGAAAGCTGCGGAAAAAGCCATTCTTGCCAAGTCGGCAGACATGGACTACAGCGCGGCATCCGCACGGCTTGCAGAAGCTGCCGCCCAACTGCGCACCATCAACGAGTTGCGCAGGAAAGGCCGCTAGTCGTTGACTACTGCACAATTCTTGAAAGGGTAGCCCATGGCTGCCCTTTTTTTTGTTTATACTGACCCGTCTGGCAGGCAGGCGCGGGGTGCTTTCCCTCACTTGAACCTGCCAATGACTGTCCCTGGTTGGAATCAACGGATCTGGCAGAAACGGCATGCAGATTAAAGGATGCATGCCTCTTTTTGCGAGGTCCCCGAATTACTGGAAAGTTTCATGTCACTGGATATCGTAATCTTGGCGGCGGGTCAGGGTACCCGCATGCGCTCATCCCTGCCGAAAGTGCTCCACCCGGTTGCCGACAAGCCCATGCTGGGCCATGTCATCGATGCGGCGCGTGCGCTGAAGCCCGTCAGCATTCAGGTGGTAATCGGCCACGGAGCGGAGCTGGTGGAGCAGCGCCTGGCTGCCGATGATCTGGAGTTTGTCCTGCAGAGCGAGCAACTGGGGACCGGCCATGCAGTGGCTCAGGCACTGCCCAGCCTCAAGTCCGAGACGGTGCTGGTCCTGTATGGTGATGTTCCACTCATCCAGGTGGATACCCTGTCGGCTTTGCTCAAGCGTTGCGACAATGGGCGCTTGGGCCTGCTGACCGTATTGCTGGATGATCCCAGCGGTTATGGTCGCATTGTGCGCAACGCGGGCGGCGAGGTAGTGGAGATTGTCGAACACAAGGACGCCAGTCAGGCACAACTGGCCATCCAGGAAGGCAACACCGGCATTCTTGCAGCTCCCCGCGTGCAGCTGGAACAGTGGCTGTCCCGCCTGTCCAATGACAATGCCCAGGGCGAATACTACCTGACCGACATCATCGCCATGGCAGTGGCCGACGGTTTGCGGGTGGATACCGAAATCGCCACCGATGCGATGCAGGTTCAGGGTGCCAATGACCGTGCCCAGCTGGCCGAACTGGAACGCCACTACCAGAAAATGCAGATCGAACGGCTGATGAAGCAGGGCGTGACCCTGCGCGACCCGGCACGGGTGGACATCCGCGGCGAGGTGCAGGCCGGCCAGGACATCACCATCGATGTCAACGTGATCCTGGAAGGCAGGGTGATCATCGAGGATGGCGTCAGCATTGGGGCCAACAGCATCATCCGCGACAGCATTCTGCGCAAGGGCTCGGTGGTCAAGTCCCACTGTCATCTGGAAAATGCAGAACTGGGCGAAGGCGCGGATTGCGGTCCCTTTGCCCGGCTGCGCCCGGGCGCCGAGCTTGGCAAGAACGCGCATGTCGGCAACTTTGTCGAATTGAAGAATGCGCGCATGGGCGAGGGCGCCAAGGCCGGCCATCTGACCTATCTGGGCGACAGTGATATCGGTCCGAGAACCAATGTGGGAGCCGGTACCATCACCTGCAACTATGATGGTGCCAACAAGCACCGTACGGTTACCGGGGAGGATGTGTTCATTGGCTCCAACAGCTCGCTGGTCGCGCCGGTAACCCTGGGTGACGGTGCGGTGACCGGAGCCGGCTCCACCATTACCGCAGACGTGCCGGCAGGTGCCCTGGCGATTGGGCGTGGCCGTCAGCGCAACGTGGAAAACTGGAAGCGTCCGGAAAAGAAGGGCTGATTGTTCCGGTGGCTGCCTTAAGGCAGCCACATTCCGGATCAGCCCCAGCGGAACAGCTGGTTCTTTTCGGCAATCTGCTGGTTCAGGGTCCAGTAGTCGTACAGTACGCCAAGCAGGAAAAGGCCGCCGGTGAAGAAATAGAGGATAGCGGTAATCCACTTGCCCTGATACAGGCGGTGGGCACCAAACACGCCCAGAAAAGTCAACAGGATCCAGGCCAGATTGTAGTTGATGCGGCCGCTCGGATAGCGATCATTGGCTGCGCGATCCATGGAAGGAATCAGGAACAGGTCGATCAGCCAGCCAATGAAAAACAGGCCAAGGGTGAAGAACCAGATGGTTCCCGTGATGGGACGCCCATAGTAGAAGCGGTGCGAGCCCATGAAACCGAAAATCCACAGCAGATAACCGATGACGGGACTGTGGCTGGGTGCTGAATAGTACATCCGGATTTCCTTGTAATCTTGTAACGGACCAAAACCAATGCCAAGAATGGTGATTTTGCTGCTTGGCCTGCTGCTGTCGGCTTGCAGCACGCTGAAAGTGGATAAAAGCTTTCAGGCAAAAGGATATGACCACCGAATCCAGTGGGTGGTTCTGCACTATACCTCTGCTGACTACAAACGTTCACTACAACTGCTGACCAGAGGTGATGTCAGCAGCCATTATCTGATCAACGGCAAGAAGATCCATCAACTGGTGGATGAAAGGCATCGCGCCTGGCATGCCGGCAACAGCCAGTGGCAGGGACGCACCTGGCTGAATGCAACCACCATAGGTATTGAAATGGTCCATCCCGGCTATGTCGAAAAGGACGGACAGCGCCTCTGGTATTCGTGGTCGCCGGAGCTGATCGATACACTGATGCCCCTCTTGCACGACATCAGGCACAGGTACGGGCTTGGAATTGACAGCTTCATCGGTCACGCGGATATTGCACCGCAGCGCAAGGTGGACCCGGGTCCGCTGTTTCCCTGGTTTCGCTTGGCACAGGAAGGCCTGATCCGTTGGCCGCTGCATGAACACATTCAGCAGCAATTGCCGGTTTACGAACATGAGCTACCGGATATCGACTGGTTCCAGCAGCAGCTGGCCCGCCTCGGCTATGCCATCGACTTCACCGGTGAGCTGGACGAGCAAAGCCGCAATGTACTGACGGTATTCCAGATGAAATACCGGCCCCGATTGTTCGATGGGGAGCCGGATGCAGAAACTGCGGCCATTCTGTGGTCTCTGCTAGAACAGCAAACAGACTGAGGTTACTCCATGCTCAATGCACTCTGGTTCGGTTTTTTCCTGATTGCGGCCATTGCCGGGTTTGCCCAGTGGCTGCAAGGCGAACCGGGAGTCTGGGCTGCCATGGTGGAAAGCCTGTTCAGCATGGCCAAACTGTCGGTAGACGTGATGATCCTGCTGTTCGGGACCCTCACGCTCTGGCTGGGTTTCTTGCGCATCGCCGAACAGGCCGGTCTGGTGGACCGCATTGGCCGCCTGTTGGCCCCGCTGTTTGCCCGGCTGATGCCGGAGGTACCACGCGGCCATCCGGCGCTGGGACTGATCACCCTGAACTTCGCCGCCAACGGGCTGGGACTGGATAATGCAGCCACCCCCATCGGACTGAAGGCGATGCGCGAGCTGCAAAGCCTGAATCCGTCCTCCACTACGGCTTCCAATGCGCAAATCCTCTTTCTGGTGCTGAATGCCTCATCCCTGACCTTGTTGCCGGTCACCATCTTCATGTATCGTGCGCAGCAGGGCGCAGCAGATCCGACCTTGGTGTTCCTGCCGATTCTGCTGGCCACCAGTGCATCGACCCTGACCGGACTGGTCTCGGTTGCCGTCATGCAGCGCATTCGTCTCTGGGATCCGGTGGTGCTGGCCTACCTGTTGCCGGTATGCCTTGGCCTGGCGGCCTTCATGACTGTGCTGGCCGGTCTGAGCGCGGTTACCCTGGCGACCGTATCCTCTCTGCTTGGCAATCTGACCCTGTTCGGCATCATCCTGTTTTTCCTGTTGCTGGGCATGCTCAAACGCATCCCGGTATACGAGGCCTTTGTGGATGGCGCCAAGGAAGGCTTCGAGGTGGCCAAGAGCCTGTTGCCCTACCTGGTGGCGATGCTCTGTGCCATTGGTGTATTGCGCGCCTCCGGCGCACTGGAGTTCGGCCTGGAAAGCATCCGCATGTTGGTGGACTGGCTGCAGTGGGACAACCGTTTTGTGGATGCCCTGCCTACCGCGCTGGTCAAGCCTTTTTCCGGCAGTGCGGCGCGGGCCATGCTGATTGAAACCATGCAGAGCCAGGGTGTTGACAGCTTTGCTGCGCTGGCTGCCGCAACCGTGCAGGGCAGCACGGAAACCACCTTCTATGTGCTGGCGGTCTATTTCGGTGCGGTAGGCATCAAGCGTGCCCGGCATGCGGTAGGCTGTGCACTGCTGGCCGAACTGGCTGGTGTGGTGGCAGCCATTGCGGTTTGTTACTGGTTCTTTGGATGAAGGCATGAAAAAGATACTGGCATTGACAGTCTGCCTGATGACGGTCGCCACGGGCTGCGAAGCCGCGTTACCGGAGCATGATCCGGTGCTGGCCTGGGTCGAGATACGGGGAAGGGCAGGTTACAGCCTGTCTGCCTGGCGGCAGGACGGTAAAAAGGTGACCGATGCACGTTATTTCCAGCTGGAGCCTGGCCGGCACAGGATCGAGGTGCGACTTGGTCATGAGCGCAAGGGCAATCGCTCCGGCTCGCAATGGCGTCATTGCCGAATCCTGTTTGACTACAAGAGTTTTGCCGCAGGAGCCCGATACGATGTCTACGCCATAGCCATGGGACATACCGTGCGCGCATGGCTGCGCGATGATGCCGGAAAGCGGTTGCAGGAAAGCCGCTCGGTACGTTGCGGCAGCCAATATTGAAAAAATTTCGTAGGGGGCTTTACATCTCGACTAAAGTCTGTAGAATACGCACCTCATCAAGCGGCGTGTTCTATAGGGCTTGGCCCAAGCAATTGATTTTAAAATAATTTTTAAGATCAGGGCTTGACAGGACAAAATCCTGATCTATAATACGCAGCCTCGGTTGAGACGCAGCATGCGGTTTGACCGGAATGTTCTTTAACAATTGAATCAAGCAATTCGTGTGGGTGCTTGTGTGGATGGATGATCGCCTGATTATCAGCAACACAAGTTACTCTGTGAATTTATAGAGTTTTTTGCGATTGCTGAGCCGAGTTTAGGGTTTCTTTATAAAAACCCAAGCAGTATTGAACTGAAGAGTTTGATCATGGCTCAGATTGAACGCTGGCGGCAGGCTTAACACATGCAAGTCGAGCGGAAACGGCATGGACAATCCCTTCGGGGTGCGACCATGGACGTCGAGCGGCGGACGGGTGAGTAATGCCTGGGAATCTGCCTGGTAGTGGGGGATAACTTGCCGAAAGGTAAGCTAATACCGCGTACGCCCCATGGGGGAAAGCAGGGGATCTTCGGACCTTGCGCTATCAGATGAGCCCAGGCCGGATTAGCTAGTTGGTGGGGTAAAGGCCTACCAAGGCGACGATCCGTAGCTGGTCTGAGAGGATGATCAGCCACACCGGGACTGAGACACGGCCCGGACTCCTACGGGAGGCAGCAGTGGGGAATATTGGACAATGGGGGGAACCCTGATCCAGCCATGCCGCGTGTGTGAAGAAGGTCTTCGGATTGTAAAGCACTTTAAGTTGGGAGGAAGGGCTCCGGGTTAATACCCTGTGAGTTTTGACGTTACCAACAGAATAAGCACCGGCTAACTTCGTGCCAGCAGCCGCGGTAATACGAAGGGTGCGAGCGTTAATCGGAATTACTGGGCGTAAAGCGCGCGTAGGTGGTTTGGTAAGTTGGAAGTGAAAGCCCCGGGCTCAACCTGGGAATTGCTTTCAAAACTGCCGGGCTAGAGTACGGTAGAGGACAGTGGAATTTCCTGTGTAGCGGTGAAATGCGTAGATATAGGAAGGAACACCAGTGGCGAAGGCGACTGTCTGGACTGATACTGACACTGAGGTGCGAAAGCGTGGGGAGCAAACAGGATTAGATACCCTGGTAGTCCACGCCGTAAACGATG
>ERZ1032915.4-NODE-4-length-111683-cov-8.911545_pt1 | contig 111683 bp, 104 predicted proteins | sample MGYA00517090_ERZ1032915 | MGnify/ENA primary metagenome ERZ1032915 (study PRJEB33719, sample SAMN04261607) | wastewater metagenome | biome: rural village; feature: latrine urine exit; material: soil | place: El Salvador | collected 2013-01-14 ...
GTCGGGCTCATAACCCGAAGGTCGTAGGTTCAAATCCTGCTCCCGCAACCAGACACAAAAGAAAGGCAGGCCAGTCACGACTGACCTGCCTTTCTTGTTTCCGGATGCGGCATGACGTGCGGATACGGGCTTGCATTGCTGGCCAGGAAGTACCGGGTACGGCTAGTTGGCAACATGAAAATGTCTGATCGTGAAGTCGGTCACAGGGAGATGGCCGGCTAAACAGGCATAATGCCGCCAAGCAATTGGCAGTCCGTCATGACTCTGCTGGTTGCAAGCCGATTTTCAGGGTCGGCAAGGAGCCGGTTGCTGATTGCTTCGCCTATATTCTGTGTCATTTCATTGCATGCAGTCTTGTGATTGCTCCGAAACAGACGTGATGGCGACCTGTACAGTACCGTGACCGCAGCTGGATGGATTCGTTTTGCAACCGGTCGCGGTAGCCTGTATCGAGGAAACAGCGATCCTGATTGGTCCCGTTGCTTGCGGGATTGCAGCGAGACGGTCAGCAAACAACCCAAACAATTGTAGCAGGAAGGGAACACCCCATGAAAAACAAGATCAATCAGCAGATGTTGCTGCTTGCCGTTGCCGGCAGTGTGAGTGCTGGCGCCTGGGCGCTGGATCCGGCGTACATTCCGGTGGTTGATGGCGTGGTATTCACACCCACCCTCGAAGTCATCGAGTCGTATGACAGCAACCTGTACGGGGAGCGCGACAACCGCAAGTCATCGTGGGTGACGACCCTGGCGCCTACCTTCAGGCTCAATGCCGATGGTCACAAGAGCTCGTACCAGCTGAGGTACACAGCGGAACGCGACATGTTCCACTCCAGCAGCAGGGATAACAACACCGACCATTACCTGAGCGTCGATGCCGGCTACCGGATCAATGAGCGCAACCGGCTGGTACTGGATGCCAGTTATCAACGGGTTACCGATATCGGTGCTTCCAGCCTCCTTGAAGGCCGTCGCATCAGCGATTTCGACAAATACAACATCAAGAGTGTGGGCGGTAACTACACCTATGGTGCCGATACTGCCCGCATGCAGGTTGACCTGGGCCTGAATTATGACGAGCTGCGTTTTCGTGGCGAGAGCAGAGAGGAAGAGGTAAACAGGAACAGGGAACGGGATACAACCAGCCTGAGCAGCACCTTCTATTATCGTGTGGCGCCCAGGACCAGTCTGTTGCTGGAAGGCCAGTACACCGATTATGACTATGTCCGGTTTTCCAAGCGCGACTCGACAAATCTTGCCTTGATGGCGGGTGCCCGTTGGGAGAGCACTGCCACGACCGCGGGCCATTTCAAGGTTGGCCGCGAGCGGAAGAAGTTCAAGAACTCCTACTCTTCCGGCAAGGGCTTCAAGGACAAGACCGGTAACAGGTGGGAGGCCGGTGTGACCTGGAGCCCGCTCAGCTATTCGACCGTGAGGTTCAACACACGCCGGGGGATCATCGAGGCAGACGGTGATGCCAGCAATATCAGGTTGCAGGTCTATGAGCTGGACTGGCAGCACTACTGGAGGGAACGTCTGTACAGCAACGTGGAGCTGGGGCACCGCAAGTTCATTTTCCAGCGCAATGAATATGGAACAAGGCACCAAGAAAAGCTGAAGACTCAAGGTGTGAAGATGACCTATGAGATGCGCCGCTGGCTGGATATCAGCATGGGATACACGCATTACCAGCAGGATTCCAATAGCAGGGAAATAAGGTACGGGCGTGACGTGTATACGCTGGCCTTTCAGGTAAGCCTGTAATTTCCCATGCCGGCAGGACTCCGGCCCCCTGCACGATTCTTACTTAACGGGTGTTTTATACATGAAGGCGATTAATTATTTGGCGGGACTGCTTCTTGTCCTGCTGCTGGGTGTTAGCCAATGGGCAGTTGCCGAGGGCAATTCCACCTATCGGCTTGCTTCCGGCGATGTCATCCGTATTGACGTGTTTGGCGAGCCGGACCTGAGTCTGGACGGGATACGCCTGAACGATGCGGGTACCTTTTCCTATCCCTTTGTGGGAGAGGTGAAGGCCAGGGGTCGTACCGCTGCAGAGATCGAGCGTATCCTGGCCGATGCTCTGGATGGCGATTACCTGGTTGGCCCACGCATCAGTATCAGGGTGCTGGAGTATCGCGAGTTCTTCATTGCCGGCGAGGTCAGGCAGCCGGGTGGTTACCGATATCAGCCGGGACTGACGGTCCGTCGTGCCATAGCGCTGGCGGGGGGGCTCACCGAGCGGGCCTCCACCAACCGCATCACCAAGGTGCAGGATGACGACGAGGATCGCAAGCCGCAAAGGATCAATCTGGACAGCCCTGTCATGCCGGGCGATACGATCAATATCGATCAGGGTTTCTTCTGACCCGGATTCTGACCGACATCCGGGCTCACCCGATACCACTGATGGCAATTCAGTGGCAGCAGTCGACTGTTGCCCTGCAATATACAAAGTCTGATACAACGAGTTGAATTTATGGAAAGCAGCAACAAGACACTGGCCAAGACCCTTCTGGGGCGCGAAAGCGCAGACTCCAGTGATGATCTGGATTTGTTCAAGCAATGGAACAGCATCTGGGTCCGCAAATGGAGCATCCTGAGCCTGTGCCTGGTGGCCATGGTGGTCAGTTCTGTGCTGGCCATGAACATGACTCCGATCTACCGTGCAGTCACCACGATGCTGATTGAAAGGAAGCAGACCGGTCTGGTATCCGTGGAGCAGATGTACATCGTTGACGGTACCTCCGAGTACATGTCGACCCAGCACGAGCTGCTGCGCTCCCGCTCGCTCGCCGAGCGGGTGGTGCGTCAGCTTGACTTGACCGTTCATCCCGAGTTCGACCCGCGCCAGCAGGCTGAGCCGATGTTCGACCTTGGCGGTATCGTTTCCAGGGTCACGGGCCTGTTGACCGGTTCCAGCTCCGGCTCCGACAGTGCGGAGCAGGACATTCTGGAAACGGCTGCCAGCCTTGACCTGGAAGAAATGAAGGAAGCCCGGATTTTTGATGAGGTCACCAAGAAGCTCATGGGGCGCATCAATGTCGCCCCGCAGGGAAGGAGCCAGTTGCTGCAAATCCAGGTTGATATGGCCGATGCGGTCATGGCGGCCCGTATTGCCAACACCCTGGCCCAAGCCTTCATTGAGAGCCAGATTGATGCAAACATAGAGATGTCGGCCACTGCAACAGCCTGGATGAACACCCGCATGGGTGAGCTGCGTGGCAAGCTGAAGGCAGCGGAAGACGCCTTGCAGGCGTATCGTGACCAGGAGAACCTCGTTGATGGCGGTGGCGGTATTTCCGCCATCACTGCAGCGCAGCTTACCTCCATCAGTGAGCGCATGATTGACGCCCGCCGTCAGCGTGCCGAGATGGAAAGCCTGTATCATCAGGTGCAGTCCATGCGCAATGCCGGCTGGGAAAAGCTTGCCACCGTTCCCGCAGTGCTGGGTGATCCGCTGATCCAGCAATTCAGGGGTAGTGAAGCAGCCGCCACGGCCCGCGTGGAAGAGCTGTCCAAGCGCTATGGTGCCCGTCACCCGACCATGGAGGCAGCCCAGACCGAGCTGGCCGCTGCCCGTGCCAACCTGCGTGGGCAGGTGGAGCAGGTGGTGGCAAGTATCGAGCGCAACTATCAGCTGGCAATGGCCAATGAAAGGTCCTTGCGCGCCTCGGTGGAGACTAGTCGCGAGCAGATCAAGGACATTTCCCGCAAGGAGTTCCGCCTTCGGGAGCTTGAGCGTGAAGTGGAAACCAACCGCACGCTGTATGACACTTTCCTGACCCGCCTGAAGGAAACCACGGCTACCAGTGACCAGGATACCGCCAATGCGCGGATTGTGGACCCGGCTTCGGTACCCGAAACGCCCATCAAGCCGCAGAAGAAGGTGATCGTGCTGGGAGCCACTATGCTGGCGGGCTTGCTGGGTACTGCCTTGGTGCTGATACAGAATGCATTGAGCAACACCTTCAAGAGCACCGAAGAGATTGAAAGCAAGCTCAACCTGCCTGTACTTGGCATCCTGCCCCTGACCAGGCGCAAGGATCGCAAGGATGTGGCCAACCTGTTCAATACGGATCAGGACAGGCGTTTCTCCGAGTCGGTGCGCACCATACGTACCAGCGTGGTTCTGGCCAGCAAGGATGAGTCCGACAAGGTCCTGGTGATCACTTCCTCCGTCCCGGAAGAGGGCAAGTCGTCCGTGGCTGCCAACCTGGCATTCGCCCTGGGCCAGCTGGAACGTGTGTTGCTGATTGATGCGGACATGCGTCGCCCCAGCCTTGCACGGAACTTCGACTTTCCCGTGGGTGCTCCCGGGCTGGCCAACATGATTGCCGGTACCGCGAAGTTCAAGGACTGTATCCGCAAAATCGAGGACATTGATGTCATTCCCGCCGGTGCAGTGCCGCCCAACCCGCTGGAGCTGCTGTCCAGCGAGCGTTTTTCGGAAATTGTCGAGCGACTGCGCAGCGATTATGACCGCATCATCATCGACTCGCCTCCTTCCCAGGTGGTGAGTGATGCGCAGGTGCTGGGTAGCCTGGCTGACTCGCTGATCTATGTCGTCCGTTCCGAGCATACCTCTACCGACCTGGTCACCAGGGGTATTGGCCAGCTGCTGCAAAACAATGCACCGGTCACCGGTATCATCCTCAATCGGGTCGACGTCAACAAGGCCAGAAAGCGGGGCTACAGCTACAGCGGGTTCTACGACTACCATGGCTACAGCAGTCCGGCCGCCGAGAAGCCTGCCAGTGCTTGAGTCTGGCGCCCATGGCCCGCACTCGCGGGCCAGTGGCCGGACCTGCGCGCATCAGGCGGATCCGGCAGGTGCTTTCAGCTAGGAAAACGGCATCATGATCGATTTGCACAGCCATCTGTTGCCGGGCATTGATGATGGTGCAACCTGCCTGGACGACGCACTGCACCTTGCGCGAATTGCCGTGGCGGACGGCATCACCCACATGGTGTGTACCCCGCACATTCACCATGGCCGCTACGACAATACGAAACAGACGATACAGGCTGCCCTGCAGGAGCTGCACGAAGGCCTGCACGCGTACAAGATTCCGTTGCGGGTCGCTGCCGCCGCCGAAATCCGTTTTGATATGGAAATTCTGGTCGATGTCCAGCTCGGCAGCCTGCCATATCTTGGGGTTTGGCAAGAGCGCCCCATTCTATTGCTTGAGTTTCCCCATAGCGAGGTTCCCTTTGGGGCCGAGCGCCTGACAGCATGGTTGTTGCGACAGGGCATTCAGCCCATGATTGCCCATCCGGAGCGCAACAAGGGCGTGATGAGGGATCCTTCAAGCCTCAATATGTTCCTGCGGCAGGGCTGCCTGCTCCAGGTCACGGCAGGTGCTGTGGCCGGGCAGTTCGGTGAGCGGGCCCGGCGGCTGGCTGAACAACTGCTCAAGCAAGGGCATGTGACCATCCTGGCCAGCGATGCGCATAACCGCCAGCATCGCCCGCCCGTGCTCAGCACTGGTCTGGATGCGGCTACCCGTCTGCTGGGTGCCGGCAAGGCGGAAAAGCTGGTCTTCGACAACCCCTGGAAAATCGCACGGCACCATTTCGAGTAGCAAGGCCTGCACAGGCGGGCGTGGCAGCAAGAAAGCGGTATGCCGGACGGGTGCAAACAGGGTTTTGAGGCCCGGCCTCAAGTCATCGTTCCTTGATTGATGACAGGCTGCAGACTGGGCGGCTTGAAAAACTCAGCTGCCGCAACATGGTGGACTGTTCTGCAAGGTCGGGATCGGGAGCCGGTTCCCGGCCCCCGGCCCCCGGCCCGGGCTGTGCATCATTGGCCCGTTATCTGGCCGACAGCCTGTCCGGATGGGAAGTGGTCAGCCTGTTGCAAATGCTCTGCAGTCTCGGAAGCACGGCTGGCAAAAACCTCTGCAAACATGGGTACCAGGAACTTGTTGCCGTATTCGTTCAGGTGGTCATCGTCGTAGTACAGCGGACGCCCATCGCGTGATCCGTAGCAATACTCCTCATCACACAGATAGGGGATCGGATCGAGGATCTTCACGTCGCACTTTCTGGCCGCTTCGTCCTGGGCGGCCCAGACATAGCGGTTTCTCTCGTGATATTCGGCTATGGGCATACGAACATCGCCGGCATCGATGCCACGATAGTGGTTCAGGGTCAGGGTGCGGTAGATGTTGATGCCGAACTCCGGCACAGGCCTCATCAGGAATACCGGTCGCTCTTCAGCCAGTCTGCACGCTGTCGAGGTGAGGACATCTTGAAATTCCCTTATATATTCGGGATCGAGACGACTTTCATAGCGCTTGCCAAAGAGAACATCTACTTTGGGAATTTCATGCACCAGATCCGGTTCATTTGGGCCCATCAAATACCCAGAAGTACGGCTAACCAAAACCAGGGGGATTCCAGGGTAGGCTGTCATTTTTGCAAATGCCCACTCATTGAACTTTCTGCAAGTCAGCGGATTAGGGCCTGTGGCTACCGCTCCGTCCAGCGTTGGGCATGAGTGCATACCGTACAACAGGGTGCCCATACCATGCGCCTCCGCAGCCACGCCCAATGCCCCGATCGTGCTGCCGGCATGGCTGTCTCCCAACAGGATCGCGCCAACCTTGTCTGCACCATAAATGCATCCGGGAGAGCCTTTTTCGGTGGCCGGCTCAAAGCACTCCTTGCGCCTGGGGTCCAGGTTACGAGTTTCTGCGGATGCCCGTTCCACTACATCGGGCAGGCGCCCTTCGAAGACCATGAGTCTGACACTGGCTGCAGTCATGCCAAGCGTCAGCCCGGCCAGCCCCAGTGCCAATACCTGTCGGCTCATGCGTACCGAGGTCAGCCCGCGACGTACCGGGTTCTCTATCAGCAGGTAGGAGAGCTGCCCTAGCAGCATGCTCAACAGCAGGCCGGCGATCACCCAGCCCCATTGCTGTTGCAGATCGGCAAAATAGAGGATGACAACCAGCGGCCAGTGCCACAGGTAAAGAGAGTAGGAGATGTTGCCCAGCCACTGCGCCAGCGGGTTGACCATCAGGCGGGAGCTTTCCTGCTGGGCCAGAATGATCAGTGCGGTACCCAGTGCCGGAAATATGGCCCAGCCCGAAGGCCAGGGCATGTGGTTGTCAATCAGGATGAAACCGACCAGCCAGAGCAACAGGCCGGTTGCATACAATTGCAGTCCTTTTCCTTCCAGCCAGCCATGAGGTTTGCGGCCCAGCAGAAACACCAGGCCACCCATGGCCAGTTCCCAGCCGCGGGTGGGCAAAAGGTAGAATGCAGCAGTGGGCTTCGAGCTACTGATGAACAGGCTCCAGCCAAGCGAAAGCATGAAAACCAGCACCAGACTCCAGGCAAAAGTCTTTGCGCCGGCCCGAAGCTTCCATACCAGCAGGGCAAATACCGGATAGAGCAGGTAGAACTGCATCTCGATACCCAGCGACCAAGTGTGCAGCAGCCACTTTTCGTGGGCGGCGGTATCGAAATAGCCGGCTGAGCGCCAGTAGTGGACATTGGACAAAAAAGCCAGCGAGTAGAAGGATTCCTCGCCCAGTGCGCGATAGTCCGGCGTTGGCAGCCAGAACCAGCCCAGCGCTAGCAGTGTCACAACCAGCACCATCAGCGCAGGCACGATACGCCGCCCTCGCGCCATGTAGAACTGCCACAGGGAAAAATTGTTCTTTTCCAGTCCGCGCAGAATGATTCCCGTCATCAGAAAGCCGGAAATGACAAAAAAGATATCGACTCCAATGAAACCGGCGGCAAAGCCGGGAACCTTGAAGTGGAATAACAGGACGGCGATTACAGCCCATGCGCGAAGCCCATTGATATCATCACGAAACCCGCTGCGGGCCTTGACTGGCTGCATGGTGAAACCCTTGCTGGAAAAAAGACGAGTCAAGCTTAGCAAGGAAAAATCCGTTTGGAATGCCGCGGTACCGGTCCGCAAGGTTTCGCGGTTGAAGTTGTGATATCGATCGCAGTATTGCGAGCTTCCTGTGGCAGCTCCGGCTGGAAAACGGCCAGTTTCCTGCTGCTGACATATCAGGTTGGGGCGCCTGTGCCGGTGCGAAATCCAGTAGTCTGCCGGACCTGTTTCCGGCCGGACGTACCGAGAAAAAACGTATGAATCACGAACTGGCGAAAGCAGCCGGATGCCAGTTTGCCAGACGAGAGCCGGAATCCCGACAACCGCTATCATCACGCGGAAAAGGATGCGAGAATGACGCGCTTTTGCAAGGGGCTTTCAATGGCGCTGAAACCGCAGGCTGGCTGTAATGGTTTCAAGGAACGGTAGCGAGTGGCGCCTGGCCAGAATGGAGGTCGGGCGATTTTCGCAGCTTGCCGGATATGCTGCAAGCCGCGCGACGGAAGGCTTTGCGCGGCTTTCCGTGGCGGGACAGGCGGAGCATCGAGAGACTGGGCGGCCGACATCAGCAGGGAAGTGTGACTCCCGCCACGCTTTGCCGCGGCTCTAAACTCTATACTTGAGGCACTCGGGATCTTCCAGAATCAAGCGGCATTGCAGCCAACCCCATAGCTCGCTAAATGCGGCGGTGTCAGGGACGGCTTGCTGGTTGCGGGGCCTGCAGATTACCAGATGAGCATGGCCGAAAAAACGGCATGCACCACACGTACACGACAAACTGTTATCAATGAATATGCACCAAAGCAAAGATGCATCCAGCTCCAGGATCCTCGTTACCGGGGGTGCCGGGTTTATCGGCTCGGCGGTGATCCGTCACATCATGCAATATACCAGCGACCATGTGCTCAATCTCGACAAGCTTACCTATGCCGGCAACCTGGAAAGCCTGACCGAGATCAGCGACAGTCCCCGTTACATCTTCGAGCAAGTGGATATCTGCAACCGTACCGAGCTGGACCGTGTGCTGAGCGAATTCCAGCCCGATGCCGTCATGCATCTGGCTGCCGAAAGCCATGTCGACCGCTCCATTGACGGGCCGGCAGAGTTCATCCAGACCAACATCGTTGGCACCTATACCTTGCTGGAAGCGGTGCGCGCCTACTGGAACACGCTGGATGACGGCAAAAAGCAGAATTTCCGTTTCCACCACATCAGTACCGATGAGGTCTATGGCGATCTGCCGCACCCGGATGACTTTGCGAAATCGGCGCAGGCGCAAGGATCCGCTGCGGACTTGCCGCTGTTTACCGAAACCACCGCCTATGCGCCCAGCAGTCCCTACAGTGCCAGCAAGGCCAGCTCGGATCACCTGGTTCGTGCCTGGCAACGCACCTATGGTCTGCCGGTGATCGTCACCAACTGTTCCAACAACTATGGGCCGTACCACTTCCCGGAAAAGCTGATTCCCCTGGTGATCCTCAACGCGCTGGAAGGCAAGCCGCTACCCATCTATGGTCCGGGTGACCAGATCCGCGACTGGCTTTATGTGGAGGATCACGCCCGGGCCCTTTATCTGGTCGTGAAGAAAGGCAAGCCGGGCGAGACATACAACATCGGTGGCCATAACGAAAAACGGAATATCGAGGTGGTACGCACGATCTGCTCCATTCTTGACGAGCTGGCCCCGATAGCAACGAATCCGGATTTCTCGACAGCGGAGTCGCGGCAAGCCGCTGCTGAAGGAGGGGAGGGGCAGGCCGTTTCCTCGTACGAGCAATTGATTGTTCACGTCACCGACCGGCCGGGGCATGACCGCCGTTATGCCATCGATGCAGGCAAGATCGAGCGGGAGCTGGGCTGGGCACCGGAAGAGACCTTTGAAACCGGTCTGCGCAAAACCGTGCAGTGGTACCTGGACAACCGGAAATGGTGTCAGCGTGTCCAGGATGGTAGTTATCAGCGTGAGCGTTTGGGAGTCAATCCATGAAAGGTATCGTTCTTGCCGGCGGCAGCGGCACTCGCCTGTACCCCATTACCCGGGGCATCTCGAAACAATTGCTGCCGATCTATGACAAGCCGATGATCTATTACCCGCTTTCCGTACTCATGCTGGCCGGTATTCGGGAGATCCTGATCATCAGCACCCCGGATGACCTGCCCAACTTCCAGAAATTGCTTGGCGACGGCAGTGACTTCGGCATCCAGCTCAGCTACGCGGAGCAGCCTTCTCCTGACGGACTTGCGCAGGCTTTCATCATTGGTGAGGAGTTCATCGGCGACAGCAGTGTTTGCCTGGTGCTGGGCGATAACATCTTTTACGGACCGGGTTTCACGCCGGTGCTGAAACAGGCGGCGCAGCGTACCTCTGGCGCAACGGTGTTCGGCTATCAGGTCAAGGATCCGGAGCGGTTCGGTGTGGTTGAGTTCGACGAAAACCTGAAAGCGGTCAGCATCGAGGAAAAGCCGGCAAAGCCCAAGTCGGAATTCGCCGTGACCGGCCTGTATTTCTATGACAACGACGTGGTCGAGATCGCCAGGCAGGTCAAGCCCTCCGACCGCGGCGAGTTGGAGATCACCAGTATCAACCAGGCCTATCTGGAACGGGGCGATTTGCACGTGGAACTGCTGGGGCGGGGTTTTGCCTGGCTGGATACCGGTACCCATGAAAGCCTGCTGGAAGCAGGCATGTTTGTCGAAACCATCGAGAAACGTCAGGGCTACAAGATCGCCTGCCTGGAAGAGATTGCCTATAACAACGGCTGGCTCAGCGAAGAACGGATCAGGGAGCAAGCTGCAGCGCTCAGCAAGAACTCCTACGGTGAATACTTGAACTCTCTGGTGAACGGAAGGTACTGGCATGAATAAGCCTGCAGCCCCTGTGTATGTCACCCAGCCCTATCTGCCGCCCCTTGAGGAATTCATTCCCTACCTGCAGAAGATCTGGGACAGCAAGCAGCTGACCAACGGAGGGCCGATGCATCAGCAGCTGGAGCAGGAGCTGGCCGACTACTTTGGCGTTCCCCATGTGGCCTTGTTCAACAACGGTACCAATGCCCTGTTGACCGCACTGCAGGCACTGGATATCCAGGGCGAGGTGATCACCACCCCATATTCCTTCGTTGCCACGAGCCACGCGATCGTCTGGAACAAGCTGGAACCGGTCTTTGTGGATATCGACCCGGAAACACTCAACCTCGATCCGTCGAAGATCGAGGCCGCCATCACCGAGCGGACCAGCGCCATCATGCCGGTGCACTGCTATGGCAATCCCTGCGACGTTGAAACCATCCAGGCCATCGCCGACAAGCACGGGCTCAAGGTCATCTATGATGCCGCCCATGCCTTTGCGGTCAGGGATGGCGGAGGAAGCATCCTGCGTCATGGCGAGCTGAGCATTCTCAGCTTCCATGCCACCAAGGTTTTCAATACGTTCGAGGGCGGCGCCATCATCTGTCATAGCCAGGAAATGAAGCAACGAATCGATATCTTGAAGAACTTCGGCATTGCAGATGAAACAACAGTGATTGCAGCCGGCAGCAACGGCAAGATGAGTGAAGTCAATGCCGCATTCGGCTTGCTGCAACTCAGGTATGTCGATCAGGCCATTGAGCTGCGCCGCAAGGTGGACCAGCTGTATCGTGAAGGTCTGAAGGATGTCAAAGGCATAAAGTGTCTCGACCTTGCAGGTCAGAGCGCACATAACTATTCGTATTTCCCCGTCCTGGTAACGGATGAATACCCATTGAGCCGCGATGCGCTCCATGAAAAGTTGAAGGAACACAGGATCCACGGGAGACGCTACTTCTTCCCTTTGATCAGTGAGTTTTCCGTATATGGTGATCTGCCGTCCGCAGCGCATGCCAACCTGCCTGTTGCAATAAAAGCAGCAGAACAGGTTCTTTGCCTGCCGATCTTTCCGGAGTTTGATACGGAACTGCAAACTGCACTGATCGGATTGATCAGGCAGGCGTAACGGGGCGTTTCCAAGCGGAAGGGGCGATTGCGGCGACGTGCTGCAGGTCCGCGAAACGGTAGTGCTTATAGATAAGCCCGGCAAGGTGCACAGTCTCTTCTGGACGAGTGCCTGAGGGATTTCAAACCAATTTGTGGCTGCGCTCGACAAGTTTCCACATATACCGGACAGCGCAGCTTTTCAACTGGTTATCCGTATGGGCCCGGGGCATGGCCCGGTCGTGCATACCGCTTCGAGGAAGCGGTGTCCGGGCAGATTGAATTCATTAGTGGTACGAAAGGTCCGCGCGTGTTACCAGGCGGACGGTTAAATAGCAGGGAAATATAGATGAGTAATGATATTCCGGTAGTCATCATCAGCGTATATGACAGGGCAAGACATATACAGATGTGCTTGGAAAGTATTGAAGCGGCGGAGGGTGCCAGCGAGTTCACCGTTCTGGTCGGCTCGGACAGTGCAGGCAAAAGCGAACATGAGGAAAGGATCAACGAGGTTCGCCGCTACCTGAAGGAAAAGGAAAAAAATCACGGATTCAAGGACTTGAAGGTCACGTATTATCCGGAAAACGTGGGTGAGAGCAGGAACTGGGATGAGCTGTTCATCAAGGCCCAGGATCTCGGTTTCAAGAGCTTCATAGGCATGGAAGATGATGTCATTATCGGCAAGTACTTCCTGCAGTTCGCCCGGCAGGGACTTGAGCGTTTCGAGGATGATGACAGGGTCATAGCGATCAATGGCTTCTTGCATCCTGATCGAAAGCATGACCTGAAAAGCGCGTTTTTATACGATGGCTTTGCAGCCTATGGCTTTGCCGGCTGGTTTGACAAGTGGGATGCGGTCCTGTCGCAGATATCTCGCGAAAACTACCCGAAAAAAATACTATCCACGGCTGCCGGATTTGGTGCACTGGCCAAAGAGACGGAGTATGCAAGAACGTACCCGTTTCTTGCCGAGCACTACTACAGCGCAACCGATATAGAGCTGGACCTGTATATGCGGTGCGAGAATAAATGGGTTCTGACTCCCCCGGTATCACTGACGGCAAACCGGGGCCTGGATGGCAGCGGCCTGCGCTCCGGTGTCAATGTCGTTTTGCAGCAAATGAAACCCTATGAGGGCATGGTCGAGATTCCCGGTAGAGATGAAGTCCAGTGTGTGCGCTACAAGACAGTGGCTGAAGCCACGCCGATGAAGGAGCTTGCCATCAGCTGGGCGATTTTCCTTATTTATCGCTTTGTACCGAAAGGCTTTCAGTTGTTGAAGCTGATCCGGGAAAAGACAAGGTAATCTTTTGTTCAAGTCCTTATTTAAACTGTCTGGCGCAAGTATCGTTGCCCAAGTGGTTTCTTTCCTGGTGATGCCTGTCATTACCAGGATGAACACGCCGGATTCGTTGGGTGAATACCAGTACTTCACTACACTGGCACTGGTGCTGTCACCTATCATATCGGGAAGGCTGGATTATGCGATTCTCAGTGCGCCGACCAGGGCTTCTGCACTGAAGATACTGCGTTTTTCCGTACAGTATGTTCTTTTGCTCAGCCTGGTTCTGCTCCTGACGACTCCGCTGGTCAACAGGCTGGTGGCTGGAACCAACCTGCACTGGGTTCAGGGATACATGCCCATTCTGGCGTTGTTCCTGTTTCTGTGCGCCAACTTCCAGTTGGCAATGGCTTTCTTGACCAACGAAAAGAAATATGGCCTGCAAGCGACCTTCACCATCACCAAGTCGGTGGCTTCAAACATATTGAAAATCGTGTTCAGCTATATTTCGGCTTCGGGTTTCAGCCTGATAATGTCCCTTGTAGTCACCGAGTTGTTTCAGGTAGCCAGGATCGTCAGGCTCAGCCTGATAACAAAAGTGAAGAAGCTGTACCGTCCTGACCTTCGCTTTGCCTGGCGGATGTTGCGCAGGTTGCGGGTGTATCCCACCTATGTGACGCTGACGGATCTGATGGGAATCCTGATGAACTGGTTTCCCATCCTGGTAACGGGTTTTTTCTATGGAAGAACCTACACCGGCCTGCTGGGATTGGCGTTCATGGTGGTCAATACGCCGGTGTATCCGTTCATTTCCGCCTTGCGCACGGTTTGTTTTGGAGAGCTGGCTCGTGAGCGAACAAAAAAGCTGATGTTTTCCGTGTACTCAAAAAGCTTCTTGATTGCCTTGGTTCCCAGCATTTCCGGACTGCTGGTTTTGGGCTTTTTCAGCCGTGAGCTGTTTGTGCTGGTTTTTGGGGAAAAATGGATTGAGGCAGGGCCCATTGCCTTTGTCTGCTTCATACCGATCACGCTTTCATTTCTGCTTTCGCCGATCTACTCCTCGCTCAACCACTTCTTTTCCTTTCAACGGGTATTTTTTGTAATCAGTTTGATTGTTCTCGTGTCAGGTGTGGGCATGACGAGCTACATTGGTTACCGAAATCTGGATTTTGAGTATTTCATAATGGCTTTCGCCGTGACCATGTCTCTGAGCCACCTGTCACTGTTTTTCGCTTCGATTTATCTGGTGCGCTCCAGGATGGAAGGCCTGCATGAGTGATTTGTCTCCCATCGGGTTCCGGATGAAGGTCGGCAGGCGGGGCAAGGCAGGCGCGGGTGGTGCGACTCCCCGGGCCTTGCATGAGGCGAAAGCGGTTGGATTGAATGGTTCAAGCCCGTCGGCTTGATTGGATGACGTAGCTGAATTTATGAATCGTATAAAAAATATCGACTATTTTGTCTTGCTGCTCCTGTTGGCGGTAGCGGCTTACCCTGTCTACATGCTAACCGCTCATTATTTGGGTGGTGACCAAACCCACTACAGGCGCCTGTATGGAATGCTTGCTGATGCGGATAATGTGTTTGAGGTTTTCCGCCTGACAAAGCTGCATGTTGGTAGTGGCGAAATCGTATCTCCCCTGATTCTGTGGTTTGGAAGCTATTTCGGAATCGATAAGGATATATATATAGCTTTCTGGAATCTTGTGTTGCTGGGGGTTATCTATCTTGCCTGCAGACACTACAGGTTGAATCCCGTTTTAATACTTTTAATCCTGACAAACTATTATCTGATTGTCCTGTTTGCAGCGGCAGAGCGACTCAAGCTTGGTTATCTATTCGCTTTCTTGATCCCTTTTTGCAGCACGGCGCGGCTAAGGTACGCAGTTATCCTGGCTTCGTGCCTGTCGCACTTTCAAATGATCATTTTCTATTTGGGGCTTTTTTGCTACTTCAATCTGGAAGGCTACCTTAAATATGCCAAAAGCATTCTGGCGTCGCCGGTGTACCTGTTTTTACTGGTGCTGTTGATGGTTGCCGCCCTGGTTGGTCTGCAGTTCACAGGGCTGGCAAGCGCAATTTTAGGAAAGGGCAGCATCTATGCAAGCGGAAGTAAATTTGCTCTTTCAGCGCTCATGCAGTTTGCATTGCTGACGATCTGTTTTATCTGGGCGATGGCCGGACGGATTGAAGCAAGAGCGGTTTATCTCATAGTGTTTTTTGGATTGTCCATCGTGGTGCTGGGTGGTGACAGGGTCAACATGATCTATTTCACCGCCGCTTTTTTCGTCTTGATGAGTGGAGGACACATCAAGCCGGGTAGCCTGTATAGCTGGCCCATCGTGGCGCTTTTGATCTATTTTTCGGTAAAGTCCATTGGGTTTGTCGAGGATGTTTTCCGCTATGGACAGGGTTACTTCTAATGGCCGTGCTCAAAGAGGCATGACGTTTTCCATGTCCGGGAGATTCATGGGGCGGCTGGCTTGACAGGTCGCTGATTGCGGGGCTATCCCCTCGGCCGGTTACCGGCATCCTTGATTTTCAAAGCGCCCGGACCCGCCTGAATGGATGGAGAAGGGCATGCAGCACCGGAGCGACAAGTCTTCGCGGAGCGAAACCGGATGGGCGCGCTTCAAAATATTTATGTTTGCATCTAGCAAGAGGAAAGAGATCCGATATGTTTTCCAATAAAACACTCCTGATTACCGGCGGCACCGGCTCCTTTGGCAATGCCGTCCTCAAGCGTTTCCTCGATACCGATATTGGCGAGATCCGGATTTTCTCCCGCGACGAGAAAAAGCAGGACGACATGCGCAAGCGCTTTTCCAGTCCCAAGCTCAAGTTCTATATCGGGGATGTCCGTGACTACCAGAGCATCCTGAATGCTACCCGGGGCGTGGATTACATCTATCATGCGGCGGCACTGAAACAGGTTCCGTCCTGCGAGTTCCACCCGATGGAAGCGGTCAAGACCAACGTTCTGGGTACGGAAAACGTGCTCGAAGCAGCCATCCAGAACCAGGTCAGACGTGTGGTGTGCCTGAGTACCGACAAGGCGGTATATCCGATCAATGCCATGGGCATTTCCAAGGCGATGATGGAAAAGGTGATGGTGGCCAAGTCCCGCAATGCCGGCGAGCACACAGTGATCTGCGGCACCCGCTACGGCAACGTGATGGCCTCCAGGGGCTCGGTTATTCCGCTGTTCGTCGAGCAGATCCGTGCCGGCCAGCCGCTGACCCTGACCAATCCTGAAATGACCCGCTTCATGATGACGCTGGCCGACGCGGTGGACCTGGTGCTCTATGCCTTTACGCATGGCAACAATGGCGACATCTTTGTGCAAAAGGCACCGGCCGCGACTATCGAAACCCTGGCCCAGGCGCTGACCGGCTTGCTGGGTAGACCGGAACATCCCATCCACCTGATCGGCACCCGTCATGGCGAGAAACTGTATGAGGCGCTGCTCAGTCGCGAGGAGATGTTCTGCGCCGAGGATATGGGTGAATACTACCGTATACCGCCTGATCTGCGTGACCTGAACTACAGCAAGTACATTGACCAGGGCCAGATCAAGATGGCTGAAGCGGAAGACTACAACTCCCATAACACCGAACGACTGGATGTCGAAGGCATGCAGCAGTTGCTGATGAAGCTGACCTTCATGCCTGCGATCATCGCCGGTGAAAACATATCTGCCGAGGAATCCTGATGAAAATTCTGGTGACGGGTGCCGACGGTTTCATCGGCAAGAACCTCTGCCTGCATCTGGCCGAACGCGGCGACGCGGAGATCCTCCGCTTTACGCGTGACAACAGCATCCAGCAACTTCCGGAGCTGGTGGAACAGGCGGACTGTGTGGTGCACCTGGCCGGTATCAATCGGCCGCAGGACCCCGGCGAGTTTGCCAGGGGCAACGCCGACCTGACCCGGGTGCTCTGCAATGTGCTGGCGCAAAGCGAACGCAAGATTCCCGTGCTGTACAGCTCATCCATCCAGGCTGAAAACGACAACCCGTACGGGCAGAGCAAGCGGGCGGCGGAGGATGTCGTGTTTGCCTATGGCCTGGCAACCGGAGCCGCCGTGCATGTGTACCGCCTGCCGAATGTCTTCGGCAAGTGGGCGCGGCCCAACTACAACTCCGCAGTAGCCACCTTTTGCCACAACATCAGCCAGGGACTGCCCATCCAGATCAATGATCCGGATGCCGGAATCCGCCTCGTGTATGTGGACGATGTGATCGAGTCGTTCATGCAGATCATCTTTGGCGATGCGCCGGCTACCGGTTTTGTGGAAATCACTCCCGAGTACGGGATCACGGTGGGTGAGCTGGCCCGCCAGATCGAGGCATTCAGGGACAGCCGCGATAGCCTGATCACGGAAAATGTCGGCACTGGCCTGGTGCGTGCGCTGTACTCAACCTATGTCAGCTACCTGCAGCCCGAGCAGTTCAGCTATTGCGTTCCCAAATACGGCGATGAGCGTGGCGTCTTTGTCGAGATGCTGAAAACGCCGCAGGCCGGGCAGTTTTCCTTCTTCACTGCGCATCCGGGTGTGACGCGGGGCGGACATTACCACCACTCCAAGACCGAAAAGTTCTTGGTGATCAAGGGCAAGGCCTGCTTCCGTTTCCGGCATATGCTGACCGGCGAGTTCCACGAGTTGTACACCTCGGGCGAGCAGCCGGAAATTGTTGAAACTGTGACGGGCTGGACGCACGACATTACCAATATCGGAGATGATGAGATGGTAGTTATGCTCTGGGCCAACGAGATTTTTGATCGGAAAAAGCCAGATACCTATGCCTGCCCGGTAGGCACTGAAGCTTGATGGATGCAGTTTAATTATGAAAAAAATGAAAGTCGTCACCGTTGTAGGCACCCGCCCCGAGATCATCCGCTTGTCCCGTGTCATGGTCCGGCTGGACGAGCACTGTGAACACATCCTTGTGCATACCGGCCAGAACTATGACTATGAACTGAATCAGATTTTTTTCGATGACCTGGGCATTCGCAAGCCGGACCACTTCCTGAGTGCCGCAGGCGCCACCGGTGCGGAGACCATCGGCAACGTGATCATTGCCGTTGACCGCGTGCTGGCCGAGGTGCAACCGGAGGCCGTGCTGGTTCTGGGAGATACGAACAGCTGCATGGCGGTGCTGCCCGCCAAACGCCGCAAGATCCCGACCTTCCACATGGAGGCCGGCAACCGCTGCTTCGACATGCGGGTGCCCGAGGAGATCAACCGCCGGCTCGTCGACCACATGGCCGACATCAACCTGACCTACAGCACCATTGCCAGGGATTACCTGCTGGCCGAAGGCCTGCCAGCGGATATGGTCATCAAGACCGGCAGCCCCATGTTCGAAGTGCTGAATCATTACCGCGAAGGCATTGAACAGTCGGACGTACTGCAGCGTCTGGACCTGGAAGAGGGCAGGTTCTTTGTGGTCAGTGCCCACCGCGAAGAGAACATAGAGTCCGAGAGGACCTTCCGCAAGCTTGTGAACGTGCTGAACACCGTGGCCGAGCGCTATGACCTGCCGGTGATCGTGTCGACCCACCCACGCACCCAGAAGCGCGTGGATGCGCTGGGCATCGAGTTCCATCCCAATGTCCGCCTACTCAAGCCGCTGGGCTTCAAGGATTACAACAAGCTGCAGCTCAGCGCCAAGGCGGCCCTGTCCGACAGCGGCACCATCAACGAGGAGTCCTCCATACTCAATTTCCCCGCCCTGAACCTGCGTGAGGCGCATGAGCGCCCGGAAGGCATGGAAGAGGCGGCGGCGATGATGACGGGCCTGGAGGTGGAGCGTGTCCTGCAGGGCCTGGCCATTCTGGAGAGCCAGCCACGAGGCGAACAGCGCGGCCTGCGGCTGGTGGCGGACTACAGTATGCCCAATGTATCCGATAAGGTGGTTCGTATTATCCATAGCTATCGTGACTATGTGATGCGGACCGTGTGGAAACAATACTAGGACATCAAAGCCCATGAGCAGAAAAAAAGGTCTGGCCATCATCAACCGTGGATTCTGGCCAGGTTGCCAGACCATTGGCGAAGCGCTGTTGCAGCTGGCTGAAGAGCAGGCCAAATATCAGCCGGTAACGGTAATCACGCAATCGGAGAGTGATCTGCGACAGTTGATGGACGACGCACAAAGGGGGAAAGGGGTTAGCGTGCGTGACTGCAAGACCTGGACAACTTCAGCCAGCGGTCTTCCCAAGCGCATTGCCGAAGCCATCTGGTTCATGCTCTGGACTTTTTACAGCTTGGTGAGAGCCAGGCCGGAAATGGTGTATGTGTCCACCAATCCGCCGGTAGTTGTGCCTTTCATTGTGGCGCTGTATTGCCGCCTGTTCAGGGCTAGATATGTCTACCACCTTCAGGACATCCATCCCGAGATTACCAATATAGTGATCCCGCTCAACCGGATCATGTTCCGGATTCTGCGCGCCCTTGATAATTACACAATACGCAATGCAGCCTGTATCGTGACCATTTCCGGGGACATGCAGGAGTTCATCCGGCAGCGCAGTGGCACCGCAAAACCAATCGTCCTGCTGGACAATCCTTCACTGGATGTTACGCCGATACCTTGGGAAGAGCGCACAGAAGGTGTGGTTTTTTGTGGTAACGCTGGCCGCGTGCAGCGCATTCCCTTATTGCTGGAAGCCATCGATACCTATCTGGACGGGGGCGGGAAGTTGCTGTTCACCTTCGCCGGTGGTGGTGTTTATGCCGGAGAGCTCAAGGCCCTGGCAGAGCGGCATGAACAGTTTGTCTACCTGGGCTTGGTTCCGGCTGCCGAAGCGGCCGATCTGGTGAACCGGAATCGTTGGGCACTGTTGCCACTGGAAGATGAGGTGGCCAAGTATGCGTTTCCCAGCAAATCGTCAGGTTATGCATTGTCCGGTGCTGCGGTTTTGGCCGTTTGTGGCAAGGAAACCAGTGTGGCCCGCTGGGTGGAGCAGCAAAATGCGGGAATTGTCAGCGAGCCGGACAAACAGGCGCTGTTGGATTGCTTCGGATTGCTTGAGGGAAATGGGGAAAACCGTTATCGGGTACCCGATGAGTTGAAGGAAACCCTGCGGATTCCGCATTTTGTACAGCAGCTTGGTGAGATTCTAGGTCGCTAGGCAGCAGTATGCGGTGCATTGTATCGCGGTGACACGTATCGAAAGGTCCTGGAGGGGAGCGCACAGATTATCTAGGGCGGGGAAGGTGGTGCCTGGGGTCATCGGCTGCACCTGCGCCGGTGACAAGACTGTACGGTGATGTGTTCCGACAGGGTCGAAGCGGCGCTGCCTTATCAACTTCTATTACCCGGTACAAAACGCCAATAGTTGTCTGCACCAGGTCTTGGGCATTGTCATTTTCATGACCATTTGAGTCGGCCTGGCTTTGCGCCTTTCAGGCCGCCATCTTTGTTTTGAAGGTGCTGCAGATAAGGCATCAGTGTGCTTCATGCGTTTGGGGAACAGAGCCGGGCTTGGCAGCTGCGTGGAGTCCCGGGGCCGGAGCGATAGTTGATTGCAGAAGTGTGAAATGTGGCACGCTTCCCGAGCAGCCCATAATCATAAAATACAAGCACTTGGCCTGCAATATGCTTTGGGTCAATGCCGGCTGGAGATTGCGATCTGAATGGTCGTGCCGGCGTGCCTGACGTACGGGTGAAATATCTTGATGTTGGCATTGCGAGCCATGCCAGGGGGGGAAGTGCGCGCTTGAAAGATCCCGAATGTGCCAGTAAGTGCCGCGGTCGGCATTGTCTGCACAGACAGGATATGTCGGCAGCAGCTGTGTTGCCGGTGTTGTTTTAGCTTTCGACCCAAAGAGTCAGACTGCGTCAGTAGCTGGATGTTCGGGGTGTTCGAGTCTGCGAGTAGGGGAAAGTATGAAAAGGTTTTTTGATTTTGTAGTGGCACTGGTCGCCTTGGTTCTGCTGTCTCCCGTCATGGTCGTGGTCGCCTGGCAGATCCGTCGCAAGCTGGGCTCACCGGTGCTCTTCAGGCAGGTACGTCCCGGTTTGCATGGCAAGCCGTTTGAAATGGTCAAGTTTCGCACCATGCGCGATGCAGTGGATGAGAATGGCAATCCCCTGCCTGATGAGGAGCGGATGACGCCCTTTGGCAGCTTCTTGCGTTCCAGCAGCCTGGATGAATTGCCGGAGCTGTGGAACGTGCTCAGGGGGGATATGAGCCTGGTTGGGCCGCGGCCTTTGCTGATGAAGTATCTGCCGCGCTACAGCGAGGAGCAGGCGCGGCGGCATGATGTGCTGCCTGGTGTTACCGGCTGGGCCCAGGTCAATGGTCGTAATGCGATCAGCTGGGAAGACAAGTTCAAGCTGGACGTTTGGTATGTCGACAACAGGAATTTTTTGCTGGATCTGAAAATTTTGCTGTTGACTGTAAAGAAGGTTTTGGTACGTGACGGTATCAGTGCTGAAGGGCATGCGACCATTGAAGACTTCATGGGTACAGAGTTCAAGAGTGCAGAAGAAATCGACACATTAAAACAGGAAGAAGATAGGGATAGTTAGTTGATTGATTATAGTAGAGCCAAAAGCCTGGCTGAACAGTATGGTACACCCTTTTATGTTTTTCATCAGGAGCTCTTTAAAAGCAACGTCTGTGCTTTTAAAGAAGCTTTTTTGAAAAGGTATCCAAAGGTAATCGTAGGATACTCTTTCAAGACCAACTATATACCTGCCATTGCTGGTGCGGCACAGCAGATAGGCTGCTTTGCCGAGGTGGTATCCGGCATGGAGTATGAAATTGCATTACGGCTAGGCTATACGGGCGAAAACATTATTTTCAACGGGCCAATCAAGAAAAGGGACGAGATTTTCCGTGCTCTTGAGCAAGGTGCGGTAATCAATCTCGACTCCCGGGTAGAGCTTGAACACGTGCTGGCCTACCGGGCCGCATACCCTGCCAGGCAGGTCAAAGTAGGCCTCAGAATCAATATCGCACTCAATAAGGCCCGTGGCATGCAAGTCATGCACGACGGTAACCGTTATGGCCGTTTCGGGCTCACCCCCGATCATCTGGAGCAGATTATCCCCTTGCTGCAGGAGAATTCGGTCCGCATCTGCTCTTTGCATGGACACACAACATCCGTGGACAGGGCGCCGGAAAACTACGAGATCATTTGCCGGAAGATGTTGCAGGTGGCCCACGATTATTCACTGAATGATATCGAGCAGTTCAACATCGGTGGCGGTTTTTTTGGTGCGGCTGCCAAAGGCATTGATATAACGGATAAGCCCAGCTACGAGGACTATGCGCAAGTTGTTCTTGACTGCCTGCTTGCGGACCCATGGTTCCAGCGGATACAGCCCGCGTTGGTCATTGAGCCGGGCGGTTCGGTGGTTTCCAACACCTTCAGTATTTATACGCAGGTACATCAGCACAAAAAAGTTCAGGATAAACATTTTGTGGTGGTGGATTCAGGTGTGTTTGAAATCAAGCCCTCAATGCATGGCGTTAATCTGCCGCAAGAACTTCTTACTCCGGACCTGGAAGAGCGTCCGCAAATCACGGCCATGGTTGTTGGCTCTACCTGCATGGAGCGTGATGTGATCGCCAGAAGGGTGACCATGCCGTTGGCCAAGCCTGGTGACATGTTGCGTATTGATGGAGTGGGAGCCTATACCCTGGTGTTCACACCCAACACTTTCATCAACTTTGTTCCGCCTGTCCTGGTTGTTGAAGAAGGACAAGGCAGACTGATTCGCCGCCGTCAGACGCTGGATGACGTTATGGCAACCTATTGTTTGGAGTAAAGAAATGCGTGAGAAGTACAACTGGCTGATTTCCACCATTGGAAAAAGAGGCTATATCGCTCGCTACTTGCGCGATGCCAGCCCACAGAACACAAGGGTTATCGGTACAGGAAATGACCGGTATACACCCGGTTTCATGAGTTGTGACAAGAGCTACGTGGTACCTTCCGTATCAGCTCCGGACTATCTTGACAGGGTTCTGGAGATCTGCGACGCGGAAGAGATCAATGCGATGCTTTGCGTTTCAGATCTTGACATCAACTATCTGCCGCAAATAAGAGATCAGCTGATTGGGCGCGGCATCCACTGCTTCTTTCCGGAGCAGGCAACTGCACAGAGATTTCTCAACAAGGCACTGGCCGCAAAGTTTTTTATCGAACAAGGATTTAAAACACCGGCGACCTATGAGTGCCTGGAACAGGCTTTGCAGGAGCTGGATTTCCCATTTGTCATCAAGCCATGCAAAGGCTTTGCCAGCTTTGGCTTCAAGCTTGTCACCAACGAAGTTGAGGCACGCGAACACTGGGCTTCAATCGAATCACCCATTGCCCAGGAATACATTGAGGGTCGTCTGGTGAACGTGGAAGCGTGCAGTGATACCAGCGGGCGCTTGCTGGGGATCAGTGTATGGGAGCGATTGCGCTCGGTTGCCGGCGAAACCCTGTTGACCAGAACCATTGAGCATCGGGAAGCAGTCAGCCAGGTGCAGAAGCTGTTGTCGCTGTCGCCTATACCCGGTCCCATTGATATGGATCTCATTGAGGTGGGGGGTGAACTCTATTTCCTGGAAATCAATACGAGGTTTGGTGGTGGCTACCCCACCTCCCACTTGGCGGGTGCCGACTTTACCGGGGCCATGCTAAGGGCGATCCAGGGTAAGGCGCCGCGGGAAGAGCTCATGCTCTACAAAAAAGATGTAATGATGATGAAGGAGCTTGATCCGGTCATTTATGACTTGGACAAGGTTGTCCTTCAGGAGAGCAGGGAGGAATCAGGCAATGCTTGATACGCCCTTTTCCCCCTGGCCATCCTATACCGAGGAAGAAGCCAATGCCGCCCGTGACGTGATCCTGTCCAACAGGGTCAACTACTGGACCGGTCAGGAGTGCCGCGAGTTTGAAAAAGAATTTGCCGAATGGGCCAGCACGGGCCATGCGATTGCCCTGGCGAATGGAACCGTTGCGCTGGATGTGGCGCTCATCGCAATGGGTATCGGTAGCGGTGATGAGGTCGTGGTCACTTCGCGGACCTTTCTGGCTTCGGCGTCCAGCATCGTCAATGCCGGTGCGATCCCCGTGTTTGCCGATGTAGATGCGGATTCGCAGAACATCACGGCAGACAGCATCCGTGCGGTACTGACACCACGTACTCGGGCCATCATTTGCGTGCATCTGGCCGGTTGGCCCTGTGACATGGATCCAATCATGGAACTGGCCCACGAGCATGGCCTGTGGGTGATCGAGGATTGCGCCCAGGCCCACGGCTCGCTCTACAAGGGCCGGCCCGTAGGCTCCATCGGCCATGTCGGCGCCTGGTCGTTCTGTCAGGACAAGATCATGACCACTGGTGGGGAGGGCGGCATGGTCACCACCAGTGACCGGGAGCTGTGGTCGAAGATGTGGTCGTTCAAGGACCATGGAAAAAACTGGGAAGCCGTGTACGAACGTGAGCATGCTCCCGGTTTTCGTTGGCTGCACGAAAGCTTTGGCACCAACTGGCGCATGACCGAGGTGCAGGCAGCCATCGGGCGCATCCAGCTGCAGCGTATGCCGCAATGGCAGGCGCAGCGCCAGGCCTACGCGGAGCGGATCTGGTCCGCTGCCGCGCAGTGCAAGGGTCTGCGAGTGCCGGAGGTTCCGGCGGATATCCGTCACGCTGCCTACAAGTGCTATGTGTTTGTCGATCCGGCAGCACTGGCACAGGGCTGGGATCGTGACCGCATTCTGGGCGAGATCAATGCTGCGGGGGTTCCCTGCTATAGCGGTTCCTGTTCGGAGATCTATCTGGAGAAAGCCTTTGACGACACCGGCTGGCGCCCGGAGCAGCCCTTACCGGTGGCCCGGCAACTGGGCGAGACCAGCCTGATGTTTCTGGTGCACCCCACGCTGACTCAAGCGGAAGTCGACAAGACCTGTGCCGTTTTGTGCGACGTCATGCAGGAAGCGACAAAGTAGGGTGGTTTTCTTCTGTGGGTCCTGTCTTTCGGGGCATGGCCCCAACCTGGTCCGCTATTGGCACCCTGAAGGCCGGCCGGCCTGGTTCCAGGCTGGCATCCAGCTCAATGGTCTGCAGCATTCCGACAGCAATGGCTTGCCAAACCGTCTGATACCGGCCTCCGGGGCGACCCGCTGAACACCGGCGGGGCATCATTCAAAAGGGAAACACCATGTGCATGGAACTGGTCGACCAAGATTGCTGATCCGGCTGTGACAGGCCGCCTGGGCATTGCGGTGAAAATGTGAATTGTGCCACGCTTCACGGCTGCTGTGTGGCCTTATACTGGCGCCATGCAGCCAGTGCAGGCTCAGTGGAATGCCATGAAACAGCCGGCATTCGGTTTCCAGGAAAGCATCAATAAGTCCCTTGTTTGCAGGATGGGCCTTGTCTGGCCGTTTCCCGTCCAGTGACCAGATGGTGCGGGTGTACGTCTGTGTTGCCTTGCAGCCAGATCCGTCAAACGGAAAGCATGCAAACGCCACTCTGGCATTCTTGCTTCACAACCGTGTCCGCGCTGTCTGTGCTGTTGGGCATTCATCATTGTGGCAATGGTTGGCACATGTTTTCCGAAAGTGGGCAAGGATTGCGTTGTACGGTTGATGAACAGGATTTCGAGGCTATCCCGTTGTGCTTGGCATCTGCCAAACCTTTGCCGGGCTTGGCGTATATGACAATGCTTTCGATCAGGCGGTAATGCCGGGCGGATTACGGGCGTTGGGGTTGTATCGGGCTGCAGTTCCGGCTCATGTGTTTATGCAGTAGGACGTTATTTGTATGGTACGCAAGAAGCTGTTGGCACTGCCGGCAATGCAAAAAAAGCTGCTCCAGGTCCTGGCGGACCTGCTGCTGATCTGGTGCAGCATCTGGCTGGCTCTTGCATGGCGTCTCGGCATGGATGGTGCCTGGAGCAGGGTGCAGGAGCACCTGTGGCTGTTCATTGCCGTGCCACTGCTGACCATTCCGCTCTTTGCCCGCATGGGCATGTACCGTACCGTGGTTCGTTATCTGGGCTGGGAGGCGCTCAAGGAGTGTGCCCGGGCGCTGACCCTGGCGATTTTCGGATTGGCACTGTTGATCTACTTGGTACAGACTCCGGATATGGTACATTTGCCACGATCCTTCGTGCTGCTGTACTGGTTCATCAGCATGGTATGTCTGTGTGGTTTGCGGATCGTGGTGCGCCTGTACTTCATGGGCGACCTGATGCATGCAGGCCTGCAGCTGTTTTCCCTGAGATTCCTGCAGAAGGACCTGCCTCGGGTGGCCATTTATGGTGCCGGATCCCAGGGTAACCAGCTGGTCCAGGCGCTACGTATCGGCCGTAGCATGCGGCCTGTCGCTTTTGTGGATGATAACGAAGGCATTGCCGGGCGCATCATAGCCGGACTGCGGGTGTACCATCCGAACCAGCTGGAAGAGATGCTGCTGGCCACCGGTGCGGCAGAGATTCTGCTGGCCATCCCGTCCGCACCGCGTGCACGCCGCCAGGAGATCCTCTCCATGCTGGAAAGCTATCCGGTGCGGGTGCGTTCCGTGCCGGGTTTCATGGATCTGGTCAGCGGTCGGGTCAAGGTGCAGGAGTTGCAGGAAGTCGATATCGCCGACCTGCTGGGTCGCGAAACGGTCGACCCGGATTCATCATTGTTCGAGCGCTGTATCCGTGATCAGGTGGTGATGGTGACCGGTGCGGGTGGTTCGATCGGCGCCGAGTTGTGTCGTCAGATCCTGACCAGTGGCGCAACCATGCTGATTCTGTATGAGCACAGTGAATACAACCTGTACCACATACACAGAGAGCTGCAGAAGCGCATTCGTGAAGAGGCACTCAAGGTGGAGCTGCTACCGATCCTCGGCTCGATCCGTAACCCGGTGCGCTTGCTGGAGGTGATGCAAACCTGGAAGGTCAATACCATTTATCATGCGGCAGCCTACAAGCATGTACCCATGGTGGAGCACAACACCAGCGAAGGCATCCTCAACAACGTGATGGGTACTCTGCATACCGCACAGGCGGCGATTGTTGCGGGTGTACCGAACTTCGTGCTGGTTTCCACCGATAAGGCGGTACGCCCCACCAACGTGATGGGCAGCAGCAAGCGTCTGGCGGAGATGGTGTTGCAGGCGCTGAGCCAGGAAAAATCACTGCAGCTGTTCCGTGGCGGCCTGCTGGATGGTTCGCTGGAGGGCTTCAAGGCCGTCAACCGTACCCGTTTCACCATGGTGCGCTTCGGTAACGTGCTGGGCTCGTCGGGCTCGGTGATTCCCCTGTTTCGCCAGCAGATCCGTGAGGGTGGCCCGGTAACCGTGACCCACCCGGAGATCACCCGTTACTTCATGACCATTCCCGAAGCGGCGCAGCTGGTGATCCAGGCAGGCTCCATGGGGCAGGGTGGTGATGTGTTCGTCTTGGACATGGGCGAGCCGGTACGCATCATCGACCTGGCTGAAAAGATGGTCCGCCTGTCGGGCCTGACCCTGCGTACGGAAGAGAATCCCAAGGGAGATATCGCCATCAAGTTCACCGGCTTACGCCCCGGAGAAAAGCTCTATGAGGAGCTACTGATTGGCGACAATGTAACGCAAACGGATCACAGGATGATCATGCGTGCCAACGAGGACATGATCCCCTGGAACGAGCTTTGTGATGTGCTGCATCGCATGCAGGAGCTGATCAATCACGGTGACAGCAAGGGAATTCGCATGCTGCTACTGGATGTTGTGGCAGGTTATAGCCCGCAATGCGAGATTGTCGATTTGTTGCACGGCAATCACAACAGTGCAGTGGAAGAGCAGGCGATGGCCGTAGGTTCCGACTGATCCCGTTCATTGTCCAATAGCAAAAAGGCCGGAACATGTTCCGGCCTTTTTGCTATTGGAAGAAGCTGGGAAAATGCCCCAGCGCCCCTTTCCATGGGCTGCGTTGCGCTTGAGTGGCTCGGGACTACTGTCGGGATGCTGCGGCTGCCCGGGGGGCGTCCGTTTCGGTCAGGAGGCCCTGGCCACCGCTTTCCTTGCGGGATGCCTTGCCCGGTACCAGCAGCTGCCAGAAGAAGACAAGGATGCGGTACGCGAGCACAGTCAGCCACCAGCATAATACGCCTGCCATGACGCCAGCCAGATTGGCGGCAATGTCCAGCCAATCAAAGCCACGCGTCGGCTGCAGTTGCTGCAGGAACTCCGAGGCCGGCGCCCACAGGATCACCGGGATCCAGACCTTCCATGCGGCATGGCGGGCAAATGCCAGTCGGGTGATGAAGGCAAAACCGGCAAATCCGATGAAATGCAGCACTATGTCAGGCGCGTCTATGGACTCGACTGATTCGGCCGGACTGAACAGCCCATAGCTCATGAGCCCCGTATAGATGATGAAGAGGTAGAGAAACAGGCCAATAAGCCGGGAGGTTTTCAAAAGCATGAGACCAACCAGGAACTGGATGTGGAAAGAGTGTCGGATATTCTAGCATGAAGCGGATGCAGGTACTCCAATGGGATGAAGTCGTTCAGCTTGGCCGGTCCGGGATTGTTCCCTGTCCGGGAAACAGCTTGTATGGGCGGGCATTGATGCAGCCCTTGCGTAGTGGGTACGATGGCTTCATTCATTGGCGGATGACAATTTCACTACGGGCAATGGAGCGGGACGGATGAATTTTCTGGCGCACCTGTTACTGGGACCGGACGAGCCGCAACAGGCACTGGGCGGCTTGCTGGGCGACTTTGTCAAGGGCCCGCTGGCTGCGATCCAGCTGCCGGAACCGGTACGCGAGGGAATCTGGCTGCACCGCAAGATAGACAGCTTCACCGACCGTCACGAACTGGTGCAGCGCAGCAGGGCGCGGGTCAGCCCGGAACGCAGGCGCTATGCCGGAATCATGGTGGACATGTTCTATGACCATTTGCTGGCGCGACACTGGCAGCGCTTCAGCGAGCAGTCGCTGGAGGAATTCACCGAACGCATGTACCGGGCTGTGGCGGAACAGCAGGATCTGCTGCCGGACAACGCGAGGACCATCCTGTTGCGCATGGCGGAAGAGGACTGGCTGGGCAGCTATGCGCAGCTGGATAACCTGCACTTGGCGCTGGACAACATGGCCAGGCGGCGTTTGCGTCCCGGCAACCCGCTGAGCGGAGCGGCTTTTGAACTGGAAGGGGACTACCGGGGTTTTGAAGAGGACTTCCTTGACTTCATGCCGCAGGTGATCGACTTCGCTGCCAGTCGCAGTCACCCCCGAAACATTCCGGGGTTGCGCTGAGTTCCGGCGTGGCTCCGTGATTCATGAAGCTCGGGTTCGACCCGGGGAGGCAGATATGGGACTTCTGGTAGATGGCCAGTGGCATGATCACTGGTACGACACAGCAGAAACCGGCGGACGCTTTGAGCGCAGTGAAGCCCGGTTTCGCAATTGGATCACTGCGGATAGTAGCGCTGGCGCCGGTGGTGAGGCCGGCTTCAAGGCGGAGCCGGGCCGTTATCATCTTTATGTTTCTCTGGCTTGCCCCTGGGCCAGCCGTACCCTGATCCTTCGTGAGCTCAAGGGCCTGCAGGACATGATCAGCGTGTCGGTGGTCAACCCGTTCATGGGTGAACATGGCTGGACCTTCGAGCCGGGTCCCGGAGTGGTGGCGGACCCGGTGAGTGGTGCGCGCTACATGTACGAGGTCTACCTGCGGGCCGATCCCTGCTACAGCGGCAGGGTCACCGTTCCGGTGCTCTGGGACCTGCAGCGGGACACCATGGTCAGCAACGAGTCCGCGGAAATCATCCGCATGCTCAACTCGGCGTTTGACGGTGTGGGCGCCCGGGAAGGGGATTACGCCCCGGCTGCCCTGCTGGAGCAGATCGATGCCGTCAACGCCGAAGTCTACGAGGACGTGAACAACGGCGTGTATAAGGCCGGTTTTGCCACCTCCCAGCAGGTGTACGAACAGGAGGTTGCCACATTGTTTGCCCGTCTGGACAGCCTGGAGAAGCGGCTGGGCCGACAACGCTATCTGGTCGGCGGGCAACTGACCGAAGCCGATTGGCGATTGTTCACCACCCTGATCCGCTTTGATGCCGTTTATCACGGGCACTTCAAGTGCAACCTGCGGCGGCTGGTCGATTATCCGAATCTGTGGAGCTACACAAGGGAGCTCTATCAGCATCCGGGGGTTGCGGGCACCGTGAATTTCGAGCACATCAAGCAGCACTATTACCGCAGCCACAAGACCATCAACCCCAACGGCATTGTGCCGGCCGGCCCCCTGCTGGATTTGCAGGAACCAGGCAGCCGCCGTTTTGCCTGAAGGGTTACTGTCCGGCAGCTGTGTCGCCGGCCCGGGCATCAGTCGTTGTTGAACTCTTCAAGCAGCCGCCTTACAGCTACGCTGGAACGTTGCTGGCTGACAATGACGACTTCCAGCTCCGTGGCGGCGAACATCTGCAATGCCCGCCACAGGGCGTCCATGACCCACTGCGTCCGGTTGCCGAAGGCACCGCCGCCCAGCAGTGTCAGATAGAGCCGGTCACGGCCGTACAGGGCTTGCTGTTCCAGCGCCGCATGGAAGGTGGCCTCATAGGCGGCCTGCAGCACAAAGCGTGCGAATACCGCCCAGGAGTCGGCCGGAAAGCTGCAATAGGCGACCGGCAAGGCGCTGCAGTAGACCTGGTTGACCCTGTGGCTGCACTGGTCAAGAGTCACCTGGGTGTCGCTCTGGATACCGACGCGGATCAGGCCGGCGAGCGCGTCCCTTTGCTGTACGGTTGAGTGTTCCAGCAATCGGGTGATCTCCGGCAAGCCGTCCGGCCCGGGAATCAGATAGCCGTTGCGCATCTGCCAGAGCCTGTTGTCCCGGTTGCCCAATGCCCGGCCAAGTCCGGCCAGGCAGTCCATCTGCAAGTCCGCGGTTTGCCCGGTCTGGCCGGGCAACGGCATGAAATAGTTGCGCCAGATGGTGCCTGCGCCGGCGGCCACGGCGCAGGCCGGCCCCTGTGTCATGTCGCCCCCGTAAAGCCCCACACCCTCTTCCGGGGTCACCTGCGGGGATAGCATTTCCAGCAGGTTGAACTGCGAGGCAACCTGGAACAGCGCGTGGGCGTTCTCCGGATCGGCATGCAGGCAGCGCACATCGGCAACCTGTTCGCGCAGGCGCAGCTTGCCGTTTGCCTGCTGCAGTGCTTGCGCGGTACGGCGGCGCAGCTCCTGCAGGGTCGGTGCCTCGAAGTGTCCCCAGTGCCAGCGTAGTCCATTGGCCCGCGATACCAGCCAGCCACCGTCCAGATACAGCATGCTGCGTACCTGTTGCGGCGACTGCTCGGTGAAGCCGGTCAAGGTTTCAAACCAGGTCATTTTCATCTCGTTGTCTGCGGGCAGGCGGGAGCCATTCCCCTTTTGGCTGCCTATGGTTCACAATGTCTGCCGGTAAAGCAATGGCGGACCCGTCCGCCCGAACCCACAGGAGACCTTTATATGACCAGTGAAAGATTCCAGCAAGGTATGGGCAAGCTCAGGGAGCTGACCGTGCCGGATGAAAACAGTCCTACCGGCCACATGGAGATTGGCGAGAGCTTCAGGGATGTGGCGCCCGATCTGACGCGTATCGTGGTGGAATTCGCCTTTGGCGACATCTACTCGCGCCCCGGGCTGGATAACAGGCAGAAGGTGCTGACCACCATTTCCGCGCTGGTCGCACAGGGCACGCCACAGATCGGCATGCATGTGATCACCGGCCTCAATGTAGGCCTGACAGCGGATGAAATCGTCGGCTGCATCATGCATCTGATTCCTTATGTGGGCTTCCCGCGGGCGCTGAATGCCCTGAAGGTGGCCCAGGAGGTATTTGCCGAGCAGGGTGTGAGCATCAGCAGCGGGAAATGACCGTGACCGGCGGCCAATTGGCCGGGCCGGCTGCGCAATCGTCCGGACAGCTGATGGTTTTCTTAAGTGGTTGCCGCTGCAGGCGGCTGCCAGTACCCTGAAAGCCTGGTTGCTGTCCGACGGGTTTCCGGGCGGCGCGCTCCCTCAGAAGGTCAGGCATGCTGGTTACCCTGCTCAATATCATCATTCCCGTATTTGCCGTCACCGGACTTGGCTACCTGTTTGCGCGCAGGCGTGGAGCCGGGCCGGAGATGGACTTCATCAATACGGTGAACGTGCACCTGTTCTGTCCGGCACTGATCTTTTCGGCACTACTGGCCAATCCGGTCGACTGGTCCAGTGGCTGGATGCTGGTGCTGGGCGGTACGGTCATCATCCTGCTGCCGGGACTGTTGCTGTACAGGCTGGCGCCGGCGGGCATGTCACAGCCGGCCTTCCTGATGACCGGCATGTTCCGCAATACCGGCAACATGGGGATTCCCCTGATGATGCTGGCCTACGGCAAGGACATGCTGGGCGACATCATTGTCCTGTTCGTGGTGTCCAACACGCTGCATTTCTCGGTCGGCATCTGGCTGATCTCGCGCAGCAGGGGAGCCTGGGGCTGGCTGCGCAATCCGAATGTCTGGGCTGCTGTGCTGGGTTTGCTCTGCGCCCGCTGGCGTGCGGAAATTCCCCTGTTTGTCGAAACCACAGCTGAAATGCTGGGGCAGGTCAGCATCCCGCTGATGTTGTTCAGCCTGGGGGTGCGCATGGCCTCCGGAAAGATCAGCCGGCCCGGACTGGCTTTGCGCATCAATCTGATGTACCTGCTGGCCGGCTTGGCCAGTGCCGCACTGGTGGTGCTGGTCCTGCCGCTGCCGGCGGACTGGATGAAGCTGCTGGTGCTGTCGGCGGCCTTGCCGCCGGCGGTGCTCAACTATCTGTTGAGCGAACAGTACCGGACAGATGCCGGAATCGTGGCCAGTGTGGTCCTGCTGGGCAATCTGCTGTCGGTGCTGGTGTTGCCGCCAGTGATCGCCCTTACCCTGTCGTGGTAGTGGCCTGGCAGTAGAAGCGGTTGCGGCCTTCCTGCTTGGCCTTGTACAGATTGGCATCGGCCTGTTGCAGCAGCTGGTCCCGGTGCAGGGTGGCGTCCGGAACCACGGTGGCCACCCCGATGCTGATGGTGACCTTGCCCGTGACTGGCGCCAGGATATGCGGAATCTCCAGGTCGTGAATCGACTTCACCAGCTTGTCGGCCAGCTGGCAGGCATCCGGCTGGTTGGTACCGGGCAGCAGACAGACAAACTCCTCTCCGCCGTAGCGTGCAACCAGGTCGTGTACGCGCTGGACCTGCTGTTGCAAGGTGGCGGCAATCTTTTGCAGACAGGCATCGCCGGCCGGATGACCATAGTGGTCGTTATAGGCCTTGAAGTGGTCGATATCGATCATGAGCACGGTCAGGGGCTGTCCGGTCCGCTGGCAGTGCCGCCACTCATTGGCCAGGCTTTCATCGAACTTGCGCCGGTTGGCCAGTCCGGTCAGGCTGTCGCGGTAGGCCATGTTGCGCAGGAAGTTGGCTTGCTCGATGTATTCGCTGTGGTCTTGGAAAATGGCCAGGAAGTGCTTGCCGAAGGTAATGCCGCTGATGGAGATCATGCGCATGGTGCCATCACGCATGCGCACCAGGTACTCCTGCTCCGGGATAAGGTTATCGACGACCAGCGCCTGATCGATATGGAACTGCCACTGACGCTTGACCTGATCGCGGTATAGCGGGTCCGGATAGCTGTTCACCCACCACTCCTCCAGGGTCAGCTGCTGCCCGGGCTCACCGGTGAACAGTTGCTGGAAGGCACGGTTGCGCAAGTAGAAGAGGCCGGCCTCGTCCACCATGGCCAGTCCGATGGGCAGTTCGTTGAACAGGTAGCGGAACAGCATTTCCGTTTCTTCCAGACGCATGCTCTGCTGTTTGCTGGCGGTAACATCCTGCAGGTATCCGTTCCAGAGGGTGGAGCCGTCTGCCCGGCGTACCGGGTTGGCCTGATCCTTGATCCAGCGTTCGCCGTTATGCGGCAGCTCGACCCGATAGTCGCTTTGCCAGGGTGACAACTGCCTGGAGGACTCAAGCAGACTGTCCCGGACCTGCTGGCGATCCTGCGGGTGGATGCACCCGAACAGCAGATCGGGGTTCTCGTTCAGCTCCGTGATGGAGTGGCCGAAAATGTCTTCAAGGTTGGCGCTGGCATACAGGAAGGAAAAGCGGCCCTGCGGGTTGAGCAGGAACTGGTACAGCACTCCGGGCACATGCTCGGCAATGCGGGCGAGTTTTTCTTCCTGCTGCTTGCTTTCGGTGATGTTGATGTGCACGCCAAGCAGTTTGGTGATCTTGCCGAGATGGTCATACTCGATGGCCCGGCCACGATCCAGCACCCAGATGTAGTCGCCGGACTTGCTGCGCTGGCGGTGGACGGACTGGTAGGATTCCGTCTTGCCGTTCAGATAGTCCTGCAGCAGTTGCAGGACTTCCTGCTGGTCATCCGGGTGAACGCGCTCGGGCCAGTCGGTCAGGCAGTCCACGGGGTCGTCCTCGGGGTAGCCCAGCATGGCCTTCAGATGCGGAGAGAAGTAGGCTTCTCGCGTACGCAAATCCCACTCCCAGACCCCCTGGCCGGTCATGTCCAGAGCGGTTTCCCAGCGTTTGGTGAAGATATCCCTTTGTTCCTTCAAGGCCTGTTGCTGTTGCCACTGGTTGCGGCGTCGCTGCTGGGATAGCAGCAGAAGACTGGTCAACAGCAGACCACCCAGCAACAATGTACTGACCAGCCACATGGCTTGTTGCTGCCAGCTGTTGTGCAGCATCTCGGGCGTAAAGGCGGCCACGATCATCAGTGGCAGGGGTTCGTCATCACCGGGCAGCTGCAGGTTCTGCATGGCCAGTACACAGCAGGGGTCGCCGGCAAGCGGGTGCCAGCTGGCCGTGGAGAACTGCTGGCCGCTTTTCAGGTGTCGATAGAGTGGTGACTCGGCAGTGTAGAGTCCGTGTGGCAACGTCCTTGTGCTGGTTCCGGTCAGCAATTGCTTCATGCTGGTGCTGTGGATCAGCTGAACCAGTACATGCTGCGGATCCTGGATGGCCTGCAGCCACGGCAGCAGGATTTCCGGCTTGACTGCCGCAGTCAGCAAGCCGTTGAAACGGCCGTCCCCGGTGGTCAGGCGCTGCGACAGGAGCATGATGTTTTCGTCCGATCCGTCCGGGGTCTCGATCTCGATCAGCAGTTGCCGGTTGCCGGCATGGTCACGGGCAAGACGAAAATATTCCTGCTGTGCGTGGCTCTGCCCGTGCAGGGTGTCATGACTGGCCGCGCGGACCGTTCCGGTTTCATCCAGCAGGTAGAAGGCCAGCATGTTCGGCTTGGTACGGGCGACGGTTGCCAGGTGCTGTGCAGCCTGTTCGTGGGGTAGGTTGGCAATGTCCAGGCCGATGGTCAGGTTGGTCATTGCCTTGTGGATCTCGGCCAGCTGAATGCCCAGCCCGTTATGCACCAGGGTGGTGGTTTCCTTCAGGTGTTGCCCCGCCTTGCCATGGGCCTGCTCATGACTGTTCCACAGGAAGATGCCGGCCGCACAGCAGGCCGCGATCCAGGCCAGTGCAAGGCGGATTCTTTCGCGGCTGAAGCGCTTGAACAGTAAGGAGTCAGTCATGAAAGCGTGCTTTGATCCTGACAGGGTACTTTTTCATGACCCCGATTGCTATGAGGCTCCGCAACCGACGAGCAGCACCTGCCATTTGCAGTGCCGGATGTGGGAGGCTGCAAAAAAAGCGGACAGCCAAAGGTCGGGCCATTTGTCGGGTGTCATTATGCCATCAAACCGGAATCACTTTATCGATGACTTGACGATAGTGAAGGGTCGTTCACACAAAATCAGGGTCGACCGCTTTCAGTGCGCGCAAGCAGGCTGGGCAATTTGCCATGAAAACCGGGGCGCGGGCTGGCTGGCAGCCATGGCGGAAACTATAGTGGAGGCCGGAGCCCGCCGTTGCGACGGGCTCCGGTTTGCTTACAGACGTTGGTACAGACCGGTTACCCGGCCTTGTCTGTCCAGGCTGAGCACTTCCAGACTGCCCGGCTTTTCCGGTCCCATGCCGGGCGAGTTGAGTGGCATGCCCGGCAGGGTAATGCCGAGAATGTCCGGGCGCTCCTTGAGCATCCGGTTGATGGCGGCCACCGGGACGTGGCCTTCCACCACATAGCCGTCGATTTCCACGGTATGGCAGCTGGCGGCTTTGGCGGTGCCCAGTTTGCGCTTGACCGGAGCCATGTCCTGGTGGTCGATACGGGTGACCTTGAAGCCGTTGTCTTCCAGATAATCGGCGTAGGCGTTGCAACAGCCGCACCAGGGATCCTTGTGCAGGGTCACGGCCAGCGGCTCGTCGGCAACGGCATGGGTGGCAAAGGCAAGGGTCATGACACTGCCCAGCAGTGCGGCAGAAAAAAAGGTACGCATGGTGTAGTCCTCGAAAACGAATCACGAATTTCTGGTTTCGATCAAAGGGGTCAGGTCCATTTAACTAAATGGACCTGACCCCTTTATGCAGTGAGGACGAAGCGAGGTGGCGGCTTGAGCGGTGCGTAGGCCGGCCCGGACGGGCGCCCGTGAAGCTCGGGGAAGCCGGCACGACCACCGGCGATGGCGACCGTCAGCATGCTCTGGTGGATGCTGGCGCAGCTGCTACAGCCCTGATGCACCTGGAGACAGCAGTCGACGGCAAGCTCTTCGGCCGGGGCCGGGCAATCCAGACAATGGCTGAGCGGAGTGGTACTTTCATGGGCTTGTGCGGTGCTGGCCAGCAACGGCCCAGCAGTGGAGACCAGGCCGGTCACCAGCAGCAGTTGCAGCAAGATCACACGCAGGATTCGCCCCATGGGTCAGGCATCCGGAGAAGGTTTCAGGTGGTCGATGATGGCACATTCCGGGCGATCATCACCATGACAGTGATCAACCCAGTCATGCAGCTCGTCACGCATGGCCTGCATCTGGCGGATGTTTTCATCCAGCTCGGCAATGTATTGCTCAACCAGCTCCTTCACATCCGAGCTGTGGCGCTGCTCGTTTTGCCACAGGCCGAGCAGTTGCTTGATGCGTTCCAGTGAAAAACCCATGTCCCGGGCACGGCGGATGAACTGCAGGCGACGGATGTCGGCCTCGCTGTAATGACGGTAGCCCGAGTCGCTGCGCCGGGCCGCAGGCAGCAGTCCGGTTTCCTCGTAATAGCGGATCATCTTGCGGCTGATGCCGGAGGCTTCGGCTGCCTGGCCGATGGTGTGGGTCATAAGGGTTTCCTGCCTTGTGTAAAGGGCCAGATACATTCAAATGTACCTGACCCCGTTGACGTTGACAGCTACGCCAGCGCCGCTTCCACCTTGCGCAAGCGTAGCGCGTTGCTGACCACGAACACACTGGACATGGCCATGGCGCCGGCGGCGAACATGGGTGACAGCAGCGTACCGTTGACTGGGTAGAGGATGCCGGCGGCCACCGGAATCAGCGCGGCGTTGTAGGCAAAGGCCCAGAACAGGTTCTGCTTGATGTTGCGCAGCGTGCTGCGGGAAATCTGCAGGGCGTTGACCACGCCGGTCAGCTGGCCGGACATCAGTACCACATCGGCGGCGTCGATGGCGATATCGGTGCCCGTGCCAATGGCGATGCCGATGTCGGCACTGGCCAGAGCGGGTGCGTCGTTGATGCCGTCGCCGACAAAGGCCAGCTTGCCGTATCTGGCCTGCAGCTGCTGCACGGTCTCGACTTTCTGCGCGGGCATCACCTCGGCGACCACTTCGTCGATATCCAGCTGGTCGGCAATCGCCTGGGCGGTGTGCTGGTTGTCACCACTGATCATCACCACTTTCAGGCCCAGCTCGTGCAGGGCACGGATGGCGGCCGGCGTGCTGGCCTTGATCGGGTCGGCCACCGCCAGCATGGCAGCGAGCTGGCCATCAATCGCCAAGTACATCGGTGTCTTGCCTTCCTTTGCCAGCTTGCCCGCAGCATCGGCAAAACCGGAAATATCGATCTCCAGCTGCTTCATCAGCCGGCTGGAACCGGCCTGCAGCTGCTGGCCATCGACCAGACCGCGCACGCCCAGACCGGTCATGGAATCAAACTCGCTGACCGGCAGCAGCCGCAGCTGCCGCTCTTCGGCAGCGGCGACAATGGCGCGCGATACCGGGTGGCTGGATTGATGTTCCAGCGATGCCTGCAGTTGCAGGGCACGGGCCTCGTCCACGCCTTCCGCAACCACGAAGTCGGTCAGCACGGGACGACCTTCGGTCAATGTGCCGGTCTTGTCCACGGCAACCACCTTGGCATCCTGCAGACCCTGCAACGCAGTGCCCTGGCGGAACAACACACCCAGCTGGGCGGCGCGGCCGGTACCGACCATGATGGAGGTCGGTGTCGCCAGGCCCATGGCGCAGGGACAGGCGATGATCAACACCGCCACGGCGTTGACCAGTGCCAGCGTCAGTGCGGGTGCCGGGCCAAATACCAGCCAGACCAGAAAAGTCAGGGCTGCGGCAGCCATGACCGCCGGTACGAACCAGGCAGTGATCTGGTTGACCAGGTTCTGGATCGGCAGACGGCTGCCCTGTGCCTGCTCGACCAGGCGAATGATTTGCGCGAGCACGGTATCGCCACCGATTTTCTGCACTTCCATGCGCAGCACGCCGGTCTGATTGATGGTGCCGCCAACCAGCGGGCTGCCTTCGGTTTTCTGTACCGGTACCGGCTCGCCGTTGATCATCGACTCGTCGACAAAGCTGTCACCTGAGGTGACCACACCATCCAGCGGGATACGCTCGCCGGGGCGGATTTCCAGCGTCTTGCCGACGGTGACTTCCTCAATGGGCACATCCTTGGCGTTGCCGCAGCAGGTGATGGTGCGCGCGGTCTTGACCTGCAGCTTGAGCAGGCCCTGGATCGCCTCGGAGGTGTTGCTCTTGGCCTTGTTCTCCATGTAGCGGCCCAGCAGGATCAGCGCGATGATCACGCCCACCGCCTCGTAATAGACGTTGACCGTACCTTCGGGCAGCAGGCCGGGCAGGAAGGTGGCCACCAGTGAATAGCCAAAGGCGGAGCCGGTACCCAGTGCGACCAGCGCATTCATGTCCGGCTGCCAGCGGATCAGACCGCGCACACCGGCCTTGATCAGCGGCCAGCCGGGACCGAAGAACACGCCGGCGGCCAGTGCTGCCTGGATGAACCAGCTGATTTTCTGGCCGATCAGGGCGTGCAGCCAGTCATGGAAGGGCGGAAACACATGGCCGCCCATCTCCAGAATGAACAGTGGAATGGCCAGTGCAAAGGCGATGCGCAGGGACTTCTTCAGGCTCTCGACGGTTTCGGCGAACTGTGCGCCCGGGTCGGCCTGCTGTGTGGCCGGAGCATCGTCAATGCGTTCGGCCGGATAGCCGCTGTCGGTGAGCAAGGCGGTCAATGCGGCAAAGTCCACGCCTGCATGCTGGATGCGGGCCTTGCCGGTGGCCAGGTTGACCTCGGCGCTGATCACGCCGGGAAAGGCGGCAATCTGCTTTTCCACCCGGCCGACGCAGGACGCGCAGGTCATGCCCTTGATCGCCAGCTCGGCCTGCTGGCCCTGCGGCTCGAAGCCCAGCCCTTCGATGGCGTTGACCAGGGCGGCAGTGGTCTGTTGCTCGTCATGGGTGACCTGGGCCCGGCCGGTGGCCAGGTTGACATTGACCTCGCTGACCCCGGGCATGGCCGACAGCTCGCGCTCGATGCGGCCCACGCAGGACGCACAGGTCATGCCTTTGACGGGAATTTCGAGGTGATGGGTGCTGGACATGATGACCTCCAGTCAAAAGATTCAGTTGCGGCCATGGTAAAGCTTGCCATGATGGTAAGGTCAAGCCGTTTTCGGTCATTACAGGGCCGCCCATGACTGAACCTTGCGGGTGATCCGCTTTCAGATTCCCATCAAAGGTGATGGTTTGCAGGACAGCGGACTGATAAGCTTTCGTACCTTATTGAGTGAACTCGTACCGACACAAGGAATTTTCATGAAGTTGAAGCACCTGGCTGCTGTAGTGGCCGTAGCAACCCTGACTCTGGCCGGCTGTGACAACAAGGGCGCAGATGACAAGGTTGACCTCAAGACCCCTGCCCAGAAAGTCTCCTATGGCATTGGGCTGACCATGGGCAAGAATCTTCAGGAAGACGGCATGGATGACATCAATCCGCAAGCCGTTGCCGCCGGCATTGCCGATGCGCTGGCCGGCAGCAAGCAGCGGCTGGGTGATGAGGAGCTGCTTGAGGCCTTTGCCTTTGTTCAGCAGCGCGCGGAAGAGAAGATGAACGCCCTCAATGATGCCACCGCCAAGGCGGGCAAGGCCTTTCTGGAGGAGAACTCCAAGCGCGATACCGTGGTAACCACCGAAAGCGGCCTGCAATATGAAGTGGTGAGCGCTGCCGAGGGTGCACAGCCGGGGGCGGGCGATACCGTGCGTGTGCACTACACGGGCACACTGATTGACGGTACCGTGTTTGACAGCTCCATCGAGCGTGGCGAGCCGGTCGAGTTTCCGGTCATGGCAGTGATCCCGGGCTGGGTGGAAGCCCTGCAGCTGATGAAGGTCGGCGAAACGTACAAGCTGTTCATCCCCAGCGAGCTGGCCTACGGCGCGCAAAGTCCGACTCCAGCCATTCCGCCCAACTCCGCATTGCTGTTCGAGGTCGAGTTGCTGGGTATCATCGGTCAGGAAGCGGAGCAGCCCGCAGAGGAAGCGCAGGCCGCGGAAGAGCAAGAGTAGTTGCCAGGTCTGGAGAAGCGAGTTGGAAGTACAAGTCATCTGGAAGCAGGGTGAACCCGAGTATGCAGTGCTGCCGTGGGCCGAGTTCCAGCAGTTGCTGCGCGATGCTGGCCGCGACGGACAGGACAGCCCACAACCCTTGCAGGCAAGACCGGCTGCCGGGACGGCGGTTCCTCTTGCCGCCTTGCGAAGCATGCGCGAAGACCGGAACATGACCCTGCAGGCCCTGGCTCGCGAAGCCGGGATCAGCCCGTCCTACCTGGAGATGATCGAAAGCGGCGAACGCGAGCCCAGTCCGGTATTGCTCAGGGCGCTGGGCCGGATCTTCGATGTCCAGCAGTGGGACATCTGAGCATGTCCCATGCCGGGCTGATGCAATTGCTGGTGGAACAGCTGGATGTGGCCCGCAGGCAGGGCAGGACGCTGACCTATAGGCAGCTGGTGGATACCTTGCCGCTGGCCGTGCCCAGGATGCAGCAGCTGACCGCCTGCCTCGAGCAGCTGGCGGTGAAGGAGATGCGGAAAGGCTGGCCACTGCGCAGTGCGCTGGTGGTCAGCCAGGCCGGTAGCGGATTGCCGCGACAGGGTTTCTTTCAGCATCTTGTGGAGCACGGCTACCTGCCGTCGTTGCCGGATGCAGCAGGGCAGCAGGCCTGGCATGCACAGGAGCTGCTGCGGGTGTTTTCATTCAATTACCCGGGAGAAGACCGATGTTCTGGTGGAAATGGCGGGCAAAACTGAGTTACTGGATTGCACGGCACCTGTTTACCAAGCGCTGGGCGGTTGAAAATGACCGTCTCTGGGAGTGGATGCAGGGCCAGTTTTCCCGCATGGCCGCCTTTGAGGATATGGAAGCGCGGGCATTCTACGGCCATCTGCTGTTGCACAAGGGGCAGGGCATGGCCGCCCGCAACGAAGGCGTGCGCCTGCTGCGTCTTGCCGCGCAGGCCGGTGATGCCCGTTCAGCGTATCAGCTGGGAGTGTACTCGCTGAAGGAAAACCTCCAGCAGGCAGCGGACCCGCAACTGGCCGCGGACTGGTTCGAGCTGGCGCTGCAGCACGGACATCCTGCTGCCGGCGTGAAGTTGCTGCAGCTGTATGGTGAAGAGGGGCCGGAAGCAACCCGTGACCCCCGCAAGACCGAGCGGATCCGCCAGCAGCTGGGGGAACATCCGCTGGTCTGAAACAGGACCCTTTCCGTATGGGTCGATCGTTTCGGTGGCTTGATTTCGGCACGCTTTCCTTGCAGTGGCCTCCGATACCTTGCCTTTCCTGTCTGATTGGCAAGTGCATCTCTTCGTGCTCCTGTTTCTGCATCCCGCTGTAGTAAGATGGTTGCAGTCTTCATGAACCAAGGGGGCTTTCATGCCAGATATCCGCACTGCGTACCAGAACGACACCATCGATTTTTCCGACACCGGCAAGCAGGTTGCCTTCGGGACCTCCGGTCACCGCGGCTCGCCGCTCCGGGACACTTTCAACCGCCCGCACTTGCTGGCCATCGCCCAGGCGGTAGTGGACTGGCGCACGCAGGCCGGTACCAGTGGCCCCCTGTTTCTGGGACGTGACACTCATGCCGCGTCACTGCCAGCCTGGGAAACCGTGGTACAGGTGCTGGTGGCCAATGGTGTGGATGTACGCCTGTCGGCAGACGATGTGGTGACCGCGACCCCGCTGGTCAGCCGGGCCATCCTCAACTACAACGCGGAGCGTACTGAAGGACTGGCGGACGGGCTGATCATCACCCCGTCGCACAACCCGCCCGAGGACGGCGGAATCAAGTACAACCCGCCCAATGGCGGGCCGGCGGATACGGACGTGACCGACTGGATGCAGCAGCGGGCCAATGAATACCTGCAGGCCGGTTGCAAGGGCGTGCAACAGCTACCGCTGGACGAGGCGCTTGGCAAGGCAGCCACGCATGACTATGTGCGGGAATACGTGGACGACCTGAACCAGGTGATCAATCTGGCCGCCATTCGCCGTGCCGGCCTGAAACTGGGTGCCGACCCCATGGGCGGCACCGCGTTGCCGGTCTGGCAGACGCTGGCGCAGGATGACGGCCTGGGCCTGACCGTGACCAACGAGGTGATCGACGAGAGCTTTGCTTTCATGCCACCGGACCATGATGGCCGGATCCGTATGGATTGCTCCAGTCCGGATGCCATGGCCAATCTGCTGAAAATCCGCCACGACTATGACCTGGCCTTCGGCAACGACCCGGATGCCGACCGGCACGGCATCGTGGATGCGGCCGGTCTGATGAACCCCAACCACTTCATCTGTGTGTGCATCGACTACTTGCTGGCCTACCGGGAAGACTGGCCGCGTGAGCTGAAAATCGGCAAGACGCTGGTCACCTCGTCGCTGGTCGACCGTATCGTCGCCAGCCACGGTCGCGAGCTGTACGAGGTGCCGGTCGGCTTCAAGTGGTTTGTGGACGGCCTGCATGGTGGCTGGCTGGGCTTTGCCGGAGAGGAAAGTGCCGGTGCCAGCCTGCTGACCCTGGCAGGCAAGCCCTGGTCCACCGACAAGGACGGCATTGTACTCTGCCTGCTGGCCGCGGAAATCACTGCGGTCACCGGCATGCTGCCATCCGAATACTATGCCCAGCTGGAAAAGAAGCATGGCCAGCCGCTGTATCGCCGCCTGGATGCGCCAGCATCAGCCGAGCAGAAGGCGGCCTTCAAGCGCCTGACTGCCGCATCGGTAACGCAAAAGGAACTGGCCGGCGAGCCGATTGTGCAGGTGCTGACCCGTGCACCCGGCAATGAGGCCGAGATTGGCGGCCTCAAGGTGATGACGGAAAATGGCTGGTTTGCCGCCCGCCCCAGCGGTACCGAGGACCTGTACAAGATCTACGCGGAAAGCTTCCTGGGCGAGGCCCATCTGCAGCAACTGCTTGATGAAGCCCAGCAGTTGGTCAGCGACAGCTTGCAATGAATGCAGCGCAGCCACATGCCGGGCAATCCGGCTGTGGCTCGAAGCGCACGGGGCGGCAGCTTTCTTTGCCCTCCTCAAAGCTCCCGCCATTACTCATCCCACCCGCGATCACGCATCTTTTTCGTCATCGCCCGCCTTTCCCGTCACCCCGCATTTTTCCGTCGTCACCCGTCTTTCCTGTCATCTCGCATTTTTCCGTCATCACCCGGCATCGACCGGGTGATCTCCATCCGGCTGGCACTGTATGGCCATGGCGCCCGGCATGGTGATCACGACTTCCGGCAGGCAACGCCAGGCTGGCTCGCTACCCGTTACGCACGGCGCAACAACAGCCACAGACTCCAGAGCAGCATCAGCACGAAGCTGATCATGCTCATCTCGGCGATATTGAGGCCGAACAGGGTCCAGACCACCTCGGCGCAGTCGGCCGAGCCATACAGCATCTTGACCAGCACGTCGCGCAACGGAAAGGCTTCCAGCATGAACTCCAGTGGTGGCAGACATTCGGGCAGCTGGTCCTTGGGCAGGTGCTGCAGCCAGATCTGCCGACCAGCGGTGGCAATGCCGGCGGCCGCCACCAGCAGCATCAGCCCCGCATAGACGCGCCGGCCAAAGCCGGCCGGATTGTGCAGGGTGGCCAGCAGGGCGATCAGGCCAAACAGCATGACTTCGCCGCGTTGCACGTAGCACAGCGGACAGGGTTCCAGCCCCAGTCCGTGCTGCAGGAAAAGGGCAACCAGCATCATCAGGGCGCAACCGGCAAAGGCCAACAGGAACATCAGGCGGGGCTGCAGAAAGGGCATCGGAGACTCCAGCGGGCAAACAAGGTAAGGCGGCCATTTTTCTGCAAGCGGGGAGGCGAGTCAAGGAGCCGCAGGGTATCCGCGCCAGCTTCCCAAGGCATGCTGCCGCCACGGAAATGCCTCGAAAGGGGTATATGGCCCAAATCAAGGAAAATTTGCCGTCCGGCCTGTTATGATGTCGCACCAAACCCCCTGAAATAACGAGAGCAAGGCAAAGAACATCATCATGTCCGTTCGTGAAATCCGTATTGCCACCCGCAAGAGTGCACTGGCCCTGTGGCAGGCCGAGCATGTGAAGGCCCGCCTGGAAGAGGCGCACCCCGGTTTGCAGGTCACCCTGGTGCCCATGGTCAGCCGTGGTGACCAGCTGCTGGACTCGCCGCTGGCCAAGATTGGCGGCAAGGGCCTGTTCGTCAAGGAGCTGGAAGCGGCCATGCTCAATGACGAAGCCGATATTGCCGTGCACTCCATGAAGGATGTGCCCATGGAATTCCCCGAAGGGCTGGGGCTGTACTGCATTTGCGAGCGTGAAGATCCACGCGATGCCTTCGTGTCCAACCACTATGCCAGCCTGGATGAACTGCCAAAGGGCAGCGTGGTGGGAACTTCCAGCCTGCGCCGCCAGGCCCAGCTGCTGACCCTGCGACCGGATCTCGAGATCCGCTTCTTGCGCGGTAACGTCAACACCCGGCTGGCCAAGCTGGATGCCGGTGATTACGACGCCATCATCCTGGCTGCTGCCGGCCTGATCCGTCTGGGCTTCGCCGAGCGTATTCGCAGCAGCCTCAGCCACGAGGACAGCCTGCCGGCCGGTGGCCAGGGTGCCGTCGGCATCGAATGCCGGACTGCAGACAGTGAAATCCACGCCCTGTTGCAGCCACTGCAACACGAGGACACCGCGGCACGGGTGCTGGCCGAGCGCGCCCTCAACCGTCATCTCAACGGCGGCTGTCAGGTGCCCATTGCCTGTTATGCCGTACTGGAAGGTGATGAGCTCTGGCTGCGCGGCCTGGTTGGCCAGCCGGATGGCTCCCTCATGCTGCGCGCCGAAGGGCGGGCACCACGTGGCCAGGCCGAGGCGCTGGGCATTCGCGTTGCCGAAGACCTGCTGGCGCAGGGTGCCGGTGAGATCCTTGCGCAGATCCATGCCGACGAGAGTCCGGTGCAGTAATGACCGCTGGCTGGCGGCTGCTGATCACCCGGCCTGCGGCCGAGAATGCCGTGCTGGCCGGGCAGCTGGCGGATGCCGGCATTTTCAGCCATGGCCTGCCGCTGCTGGACATGCAGGCGTTGCCGGAAACGGCTGCCCAGCGCAGCCTGATGCTGGATCTGGACCGCTACACAACCATCGTGGTGGTCAGCAAACCGGCTGCCCGTTACGCGCTGGAGCGGCTGGACCGGTACTGGCCGCAGCCACCGCAGCGTCCGCGCTGGTTCAGCGTGGGTGCCGCCACCGGGGAGATTCTCAGAGAATACGGCCTGAGCGCCGAATGGCCGCAGAGCGGAGATGACAGCGAAGCGCTGCTGGCACTGCCGGCGTTCCGGGCTTCCCTGCAACAGCCGAATCCCCGTGTGCTGGTCATGCGTGCAGACAAGGGGCGCGACTTTTTGGCGCAGACCATGAGGGAGCAGGGCATTCCCGTAGACTTTTTGCCCCTGTATCAGCGTTTTTTACCTGAATATCCCGAGGGTATTTTGGTACAGTCGGTCAATGAGCAACGACTGAACGGTCTGGTGGTCAGCAGTGAACAGGGGTTGCGCAACCTGATCCGTCTGGCCGGGCAGGACTGGCCAGACCTGGGCCGCCTGCCGCTGTTTGTTCCCAGCCCGAGGGTGGCGCAGACCGCCCGCGACTTAGGTGCCCTGCAGGTCATTGACTGCAAGGGCGCAAGCAACCAGGCCTTGCTGGCTGCACTTCAGACTGCCACTGCGGCACAGCCCTGATAGGACGAGACGATGAACAAAGACAACAAGCAAAAGCGTAGCGACAAGAAACCACAAACGCCGGACAAGAGCCGGCAGCAGGTTGAGGCAACTGCAACCGAAGCTGCCCAGGTCGCTGAGGACAAGACTGCCGCCAAAGCAGTGGAGCCAACCGCCAAGGCAGCCACGAGCGTGGAGCAGGTTGCCACTGAAGCTGCCGTGGAGACGAAGGACAAGACAGCAGGCGACAAGGCTGGCACCGACAAGGCTGGCACCGACAAGGCGGATGACGGCAAGCCTTCCGTCAGCGACGACAAACAGGCCGTGGCCGACAAGGACCGGAAAAAATCCGGTAACGGAAAAGATGACGGTCGCAGTGCACAACGGGAGCAACCCCCAGCACCGGCGCAATCATCCGGCGGTGGCAAGGGGCTATCCGTACTGGCGCTGCTGGTGGCATTGGCCAGCGCCGGATTCAGCGGCTGGGTCTGGTATCAGGATCAGCAGAAGCCTGCACCCGCGCCGGCACCCGAGCCGGTTGCTGTGGTGGACCATGGTCCGGCCCTGCAGCAGCAGGAACAACAGCTGCAGAAGCTGGCGCAGCAGGTTGGCGGTTATCAGGACCAGCTGAACAGCCTGAAGCAGGATGTCGGCAAATTGCCCAGCAGCACGGACCTTGGTGAAAACCAGCGCCTGCTGCAACAGCTACAGTCCGCGCACCAGGCATTCAGCCTGCGCTTCGAATCCGCGTTCGGCAATACCCGCCAGGACTGGCGTCTGGCCGAGGCGGAGCACCTGATGCGCATGGCCCATCTGCGACTGACGGCCCTGCATGACCTGAACAGCGCCCGCCACCTGCTGGAGGCCGCCGACCAGATCCTGTTCGAGCAGGACGACCCGGCCGCCTATGCGGCGCGAGAGGCGCTGGCCGATGCGCTGGCGAACGTGCGGGCCATGCCGAAGCTGGACCGTGCCGGTGTCTTCATGCGCCTTGGCGCGTTGCAGAGGCGTGTCGGCGAACTGGACCAGATGCTGCCCGGCTTCACTCCGGGTGAAAGCAATGTCGGCAAGGTCGAATGGGGCAAGCTGCTGGACAGGGCGTCCAACTATATCCGCCTGGATATCAACAGCACCGAGGACATCAAGCCCCTGCTGTCCAGCCAGCAGCTGACGCACATCCGTCTGGCGGTCAGCCTGGCACTGGAGCAGGCGCAGTGGGCCGCCCTGAACGGTGAGCAGGAAGTCTACAGCCAGGCACTGGCCCAGGGCATCGAACTGTTGCAACAATACTTTGCCGAAAGCCATCAGGCGGCGGCTTCCATGCGCACACAGCTGGAAGAACTGACCGCGGCCAAGGTGAGCCAGGCCATGCCGGACATCAATCCTGCGCTGGTTGCCTTGCAGGGCTATATCCAGGAGCGCACCCTTGAGCGTCGCGCTCCCAAGGAGGGCCAGCAATGAAAAAGCGTACCTTTCTGATCCTGCTGGTGGCCATTCTGGTGGCTGCCGGACTGGGCATGCTGGTAGTGGAGCATCAGGGCTACGTGCTGATCACCTGGAAGAACATCCGCTTTGAGGCCACCTTCTGGGTATTCCTGGCGTGCATCGCCATCCTGCTGGGTGCCCTCTACTTTCTCCGGGTGCTGGCCTGCAACCTGCTGCGCTCGGCAGGCTGGATCAATCCGTGGTCGGCCCGCAACCGCAAGAAGCGGCTGGATGAGGCGGTGACCCTCGGCATGCTGGAGTTTTCCCGTGGCAACTGGCAGCCAGCCTTGCGCCAGCTGAGCCATGCGGCACGAACCAGCCCGCAGCCGCTGCCTTACATGCTGGCGGCAGCCCGGGCGGCAGAAAAGCTGCAGCAGCATGCAACCGCCGATCAGCTGCTCAATGATGCCCGCGCGCGGCTGCCCAGGAACGACCTGGCAATCACCCTGTGTCAGGCCGAGCTGCTGCAACAGCGTGGCCAGCAGGCCAGGGCCCAGGAACTGCTGCAGGAAGCACGCCAGCATCATGCGGACAATCCCGAGCTGCTGGAGCGGCTGTACAACCAGCTGCTGGACAACAACGACTGGGGCGGCCTGATCGGACTGGCTCCCGACCTGCGCAAGGCCAGGATCCTGCCGGATGCCGAGGTGATCGCGCTCGAGCATCGTGCCTGGCAGGGCCGCCTGCATGGCGCGACCAGCCATGCCGAACTGCAAAAGATCTGGACCACCATGTCATCCGGCCTGCATCGCAACCCACAGACCCTGCTGGCCTATTGTAGCCAGCTGATCACGCTGGGCCGGGCGGCGGACGCCAAGGGGCTGCTGAAGCAGCAACTGGACCAGCAGGTCAATGTCCAGCTGTTGCAGGCCTATGCGCAGATTCCCCATGAGGATGCCGCAGAGGCGCTGAAGACGGCGGAAGGCTGGCTGCAGCAGGTGCCCGGAGATGCCCTGGCCCTGTTTGCCCTGGGACGCCTGGCGGTACAGGCGCGGCAGTGGGCCAAGGCCAGGGACTACTACCAGGCCAGTCTGGAGCGTCAGCCGACGCCGCAGGTGTATGCGGAGCTGGCCAGGTTGCTCAACCAGATGGGTGACCACAAGACCGGTAGCGAGCTGCTGGACACCAGTATCCGCATGCTGGAGCAGCAGGCACTGGATGCCTGATGCCTTGCCGGCTGAACGAAAAGGGCCGCCCATATGGGCGGCCCTTTTGTGTCTGTGGGGTGGAACCTGGTGGCCTGCTTGGTTGGTTGATTAACTCAAGTTCGGACAGCTGAGGTTCCGAGACAAGACGCTGAGACGAGTCATAGCGGGGCTATGGCGAGGAACAGCAACGCAGTATCGGGATCTCAGACGCCGAAATTGACGAATGGAATTGGCCAGACAGGCCACTAGAGTCGCAGCATCAGCTCGCGCACGCTGCTGACGTGCCGGCGGCTGACCGGCAGGGGCTCGTCGTGTCCTTTCAGGTGTAGCTGGTACTGCCCGCCGGTGGTACGTTCCAGGCGTTCGATGGCGGCCCGGTTGATCAGGGTGCTGCGGTGGATGCGCATCAGCTGGCTGTCAAACTCGCTTTCCAGTGCTTTCAGCGGCTCGTCAATCAGGGTTTCGCCGTCGCTATGGTACACGGTGACGTACTTGTGCTCGGCCTGGAAGAAAAGAATATCCTCCAGGGCGATGCATTCGATGCCCTTGTGGGTCTTTGCGCTGATATGGCTGCGTGCCGGCGGTTGTTCACCGCCGCCGCGCAGTGCGGCCAGCTGCATCGGATTGAGGCGTTCGGCGCGCGCAATGGCCTGCTGCAGCGGCTCAAGACGTACCGGCTTGACCAGATAGCCCACGGCGTTGACCTCGAAGGCCGACAGGGCGAACTCGTCATGCGCCGTGCAAAAGATGATGGCCGGTGCCCGGGCGCGCTGGTTGAGGGCGGCGGCCACTTCCAGTCCATCCATGCCCGGCATCTGGATGTCCAGCAGCAGGATATCGGGCTGGAGCCGGTCACACAGCTCCAGGGCCTGGATGCCGTTGCCGGCCTGCTCGTCCAGCAGCTTGCAGCCGGACAGCTGCGCAGCCAGCCGTGCCAGTCTTTCCCGCGCCAGTGGTTCGTCGTCGGCGATCAGGATTTTCATACTCATCGGATGCCTCGGTTAACGACTGTATCCAGAGGGTACTGGATTCTGGTTATAAAGACACCAGCATTGCTGTGGCTTGTCAACGTGGCCAAAGGGCCAAACAGGGTGGTCAGCCGCATGCGCACGTTGTCCAGCGCGGTACCGGTACCGCGATGCAGGGAGGGTCGTGCCGGCAGCGGATTTTCCAGCTGCAGGCAGAAACTTCCGTTTTCCACGTGTGCGCTCAGGGTGATGGTGCCGCCTTCCATGCTGGGCTGGATGCCGTGCAGGATCGCATTTTCCAGCAGGGGCTGCAGGGTCAGGTGCGGAATGGGCAGGTCATCGGGCACGCCACTGTCCAGCCACTGGATTTGCAGACGCTCGGCCAGCCGGTGTTTTTCCAGGGAAAGGTACTGCCTGGCCAGGGCCGCCTCCTGCTGCCAGCAGGACAGGCTGCCTTCCTGGGCCAGCACGGCACGAAAGAGTTCCGACAGATCCAGCAGGGCCTGTTCCGCCCTGTTGGCGTCGATCTGGGTGAGGCTGGCAATGCTGTTGAGACTGTTGAACAGGAAGTGGGGACGGATGCGTGCCTGCAGGGCCTGCAAACGCGCCTGCAGCTCGGCCCGGTGGCGCCGTCTGGACTCGCTTTGCAGGTAGAGCACGCGTACCACAATGGCTGACATGATCAGGCTGATCAGGCCGTTCTTCAGGTACAGGCGCCAGTCATGCAGTCCATCCGTCATGCCGCCCAGATAATGGCTTTCCAGTTGCCGGGCAGCCGCCGTGCAGGCCAGGGTGACCAGCACTACCAGCAGGCAGGTCAGCAGGCTGGAACCCACCGAACCCAGGCGCATCAACCAGGGACGCAGCGGACACAGCAGCGCCACTGTCAGCAAGACCACCCACTGTACGAAAAAGGACACCAGTGCCAGCCGCGACCAGTCCAGGGTGCCGATGCCAGGCTCGGCCAGCACCAGTACCAAAACCAGCAGCTCGGCCAGCAGCACCAGGCCGAACAGAGCCTCGGCCCGGCACAGTTCCGGCAGGAAAAAGTCATGGTCCCCGTTACCGGGCAAGGTGCGCTTGATCATGTGGAAAGTGTCGCCGCTGGCCTGCCGGGGCGCAAGCCCGCTGCGCAACTATCTGTGCAGACTGTGAACCCGGCTGCAGGTACGGCGCAGCAGGCAGTCACCGGCCGGGCATCTCGATCGGAGATGGCTGCCACGGGAGAGAGTGCTGCAGCGACGCGACAGTGGCGGGAGCCGTGCCCGCAACGGTCACTGACAGCGGTGGCCCAGCTCGATATTCTCCTGTGCGCTAGCCTGTCGCAACCGGCCCTGGCGATTGAGCACCAGCTGCCAGTCCAGGGTTTGCCCGCGGCAGAGGTAGAAACGACCGTTGCCGGCTGTGCTGTAGCCGCCGGGATGAAACAGGATGTGCGGCCGGAAGCCGGCCCAGTGCAGCTGCATGGAGCGCGCATCCAGTGTGGTTGCCTGGCTGGTGCTGGCCGGCTCCTTGCCGCTTTCCAGTTTGCGGATCAGCCAGCCGCGTGACCAGTCACTGTCACAGGCAAGACCATCACTGGAACCGCACAGCTCCACGCGTACACGGTGGCTGACGGCCAGTGCACGGGCCTGGTGCACTGCACGCTCAAGGCTGTGTCGCAGTGCCAGCGAGCGGTTGTCGTCAACAAATCCCCGGATGGCCGGCAGTCCGAACTGCAGCAGAACGGCCAGCAGCACCAGGCTGATCATCAGCTCCACCAGGGTCAGCCCCCGCTCGCCCTTGTCCATGGCTTGCCTCCTTGCCCGCCTGCGGTTTCGTCCGCATCCTTGTCGTGCCATCTTCCGTGAGAGTAGTCCATGGCCTGCAAAAAGTTGCAAAAAAACTGCCGAAACCCATATATTGCCTAAATGTAAACTATTTGATGATCAGCCACAGGAGAACACCCATGTCCAGTCTTGTCATTCCCTGCGCCCGTTGTGATGCCCTGAATCGCGTACCTGCCGACCGCGTGGAGGATCAGCCGAAGTGCGGCGTGTGCGGCCAGCCGGTGCTGGCTTCCGCTCCCCTGGAGTTGACCGCAGCCAGCTATCGGCAGCAGATCAAGGGTGACTTGCCGTTGCTGGTGGATGTGTGGGCCAGCTGGTGTGGACCGTGTCGGCAGTTTGCTCCCATCTTTGACCAGGCGGCGGAGGAATTGGAGGGTATCTGCCGGCTGGCCAAGCTCAACAGCGAGCAGGAACAGCAACTGGCTGGACAGCTGGGCATCCGCTCCATCCCCAGCCTGATCCTGTTCAGGAACGGCAAGGAGGTGGCGCGCCGAAATGGTGCCATGCCATTGCCGCAGCTGCTGGCCTGGCTGGGCGAGCAAGGCATCCGCGCATGAGGTAACCTGAGCGGGATATTCAGTGCTGGCCTGTTCGGTCGATTCCATTCGTCAATTTCGGCGCCTTGGGCTCCGGTGCCGCGCTGCTGCTCCTTGCCTCGATACCTCGGCCAGCCAGACTTGAATCAACGAACGAACCAGACAAGCCACCAGTCCGGACAGGAGCGGCAGTGAATAGAAAGCATGATTACTACGGCAACCTGCATGTGCACAGGAGTGCCGATGCTGCCACCATCGGGCAGGCCTGCCAGCTGCAGAGATTGCGCTGGCAGCCCGGCAACCATCCGGATGCGGAGTACGCCCGGCAGATGCTGGAGTGGGTGGAGCTGGCCTGCAAGGTGCTGTCCGACCCGGAACAGCGTGCCCGCTATGATGCCTGGCTGCTTGAGCAGGATGCCGTTGACCGGGCAGAAGAGTCGCAGGAACAAGAAATTCCGCAACCACCCCGTCCCTGGGTGCGTTTCTGGGCGCGGGCAGTGGATGTATTCCTGTTTTCCCTAGTGCTGGGTACGCTGCTGGGCATTTTCTTTCCGCAGTGGCTGCAGGAGTTTCCGGGTGCCGATGCAGGACTCAACATCCTGGCGGTATTGCTGTGGGCACTGATTGAACCCCTGTTCATGACGCTCTGGCAGGGTACCCCCGGCAAGCTTCTGTTGCGCGTACGAGTGCGCCCGGTGGATGGCGGCCAGCCGGGGTATCGTGGCTGGCTGGGCCGCAGCCTGCACCTGTGGTGGAGGGGGCAGGGTTGTGCCATTCCGTTGTTGCAGTTGGTTGCCGTGCTTGCCGCATACCGGGACCTGAAGAAACACGGACAGAGCGCGTGGGATCGCGAGGACGGCTTTCGGGTGGCCCACGGCAGGATCGGTATCCTGCGTGTGCTGGCAACCCTGTTGCTGATGCTGCTGGCTCTGGCACTGGCCGGAGTGTCCCATACGGCCATGTAGTGGCGGGATGCTTGTCCCGCTCTCTTGATCCTGACGCTTGAAAAGCGCTGCGGTCAGGGTATGTTGTCTGCACCGCAAACCGGCAAGGGCTGAATGATGCGCACGATTGCAAAGAAGGTGGTTCCGTTTCTGCTGCTCAACTGGCTGTTGGTCGGCCTGATGTACTTTGTCCTGCTGAAGGCTTCGGCGCAGCTGCACAACCTGGGTTCCAGCGAGCTGCTGCCGGCATTCTTCCAGGGTATGCCGCTGACCATTTTCCTGCATGGGCTGGTGTTGTCGGCCGGTCCGGTGGCGATGGCCCTGCTGGGACGCACCAAAAGCGCCTGGGCCGCCTGGGTGGTGCTCTGGGCGGGCTACCTGTCGTTGACCGGCACCATTGTGCTGATGGTTTCTTTTGGTATTGCCGCGCTGGCCCTGCTGCTCAAGGCCAGGGATGCGGACCGCCAGTGGCAGGACAGCAGCGCCTGAGATTCCGGCCTGCCGCGCCAAGCCAAAGGCGGTCGCCATCTGCTATCATGCGCGCATGTTTCAACCTGCACCGGAATGATCATGAGCGCAAACCAGAAAACCGCACCAACCAACCAGGCCTGGGGTGGCCGCTTCAGCGAACCCGTGGACGCCTTTGTGGCCCGCTTTACCGCTTCCGTCGACTTTGACCAGCGCCTGTATCGCCACGACATCATGGGCTCGCTGGCCCACGCCAAAATGCTGACCGAAGTGGGCGTGCTCAATGCGGACGAACTCAAGGCCATCGAGGAGGGCCTGAGCGCCATCCAGCAGGAAATCGAGGCCGGCGAGTTCGACTGGCGCGTCGATCTGGAAGACGTGCACATGAACATCGAGGCACGACTGACCGAGCGCATCGGCATTACCGGCAAGAAACTGCACACCGGCCGCTCCCGCAACGACCAGGTGGCCACCGATATCCGCCTGTGGCTGCGCGACGAGATCGATGTCATCCTCGCCGAGATCACCCGCCTGCAGCAGGGCCTGCTGGAGCTGGCCGAGCGCGAAGCCGACACCATCATGCCCGGTTTCACTCATTTGCAGACCGCCCAGCCGGTTACCTTCGGCCATCATCTGCTGGCCTGGTTCGAGATGCTCAGCCGCGACCACGAACGCCTGGTCGACTGCCGCAAACGCACCAACCGCATGCCGCTGGGCAGCGCCGCACTGGCCGGCACCACCTATCCGATCGACCGTAGCATCACCTGTGAACTGCTGGGCTTCGAGGCCATTTCCGGCAACTCGCTGGATGGCGTGTCCGATCGCGACTTCGCCATCGAGTTCTGTGCTGCCGCCAGCCTGGCCATGATGCACCTGTCACGCTTCTCCGAGGAGCTGGTGATGTGGGCTTCCGCGCAGTTCAACTTCATCAATCTGCCGGACCGCTTCTGCACCGGTAGCTCGATCATGCCGCAGAAGAAGAATCCCGATGTACCCGAACTGATCCGTGGCAAGTCCGGTCGTGTGTTCGGCTCACTGACCGGCCTGCTGACCCTGATGAAAAGCCAGCCGCTGGCCTACAACAAGGACAACCAGGAAGACAAGGAGCCGCTGTTCGACGCCGCCGATACCCTGCGTGACAGCCTGCGCGCCTTTGCCGACATGGTGCCGGCCATCGAGCCGCGCCGCGAGGTGATGCGTGAAGCGGCCCGCCGCGGTTTCTCCACCGCCACCGACCTGGCCGACTATCTGGTGGGCAAGGGCATTCCGTTCCGCACCTGTCACGATATCGTTGGCCGGGCAGTGGGCTACGGCGTGGAGCAGGGCAAGGACCTGGCCGAGATGAGTCTGGACGAGCTGCGTCAGTTCAGTGACCGGATCGGTGACGATGTGTATCAGGTACTGACGCTGGAAGGTTCGGTCAACGCCCGCAATCACCTGGGTGGTACCGCACCGGAGCAGGTACGCCAGGCCGTAGACCGTGGCCGTGAGCTGTTGGCCGCCCGCTAACCACCGGAGTGCCTGTTGGCTGCACGCGCGATCCTGGCCGTGATTTGCGTGCAACGGCCGGGCCGCAAGATGCTCTTGCAGGCAGCGGACACACATGGCGCGTTGTCTTGAAAGGAAACACATCCATGACTGATTCACCCGGGACCGATCGTCAGCAGACAGCCGCCGCGCCGGAGCTGACGGAGGAAGATGAAGACCTTCTGGTGCAGCAGCAGCTGGTGGCGGCGGTGGAAAACCAGTTGCTGGCCGGTGATCCGCCGGCGGTGCAGGCGGTTTTGAACAAGCTGTTGCTGGTCGGTACGCCCCGTGAGGAAGCCATTGAAATGATGGCCTATGTGCTGGCCGTGGAAGTCCAGCAGACCTTCATTCAGGAGCGGTCTTTTGATGTGCTGGAATATGAGCGCATGCTGCGCGCCCTGCCGGAACTGCCGGTCATGCCGGACGCCAACCCGTGAAGCCAACGGCTTCGCCTGAAATCACGTGAGGAACGGATATGAGCTGGACACAAGAACTGCTGGAAGAACTGCAACTGCTGAGCCTGTTCCCCGCGGACAGCCTGCAGGAAGGTCTGAAAATACACAGCAATGCGGCATCCGAGCGCATCCGCGCGGCCGAGCGGCTGTTTGCCAAGGGGCTGATCAGCCAGCAGGATGGCGGTTACCTGACTTCGCTGGGACAGGAAGCACTGCAGCAGGCCGCTGCACTGCGCAACATGCTGCGCTGATTCTCCGGCCTAGAGCCCGGCGAACTCCACGGCCTCGCCGGCCTGCTCCCGGCACAGCTCTTCCAGCCACAGCCCCAGGCTGCGCTGGTCGGTGGTACACAGCCAGCGCTGGCTGTCGGCATCATGGTCAAAATGGAACCCGCCGGTGCGGGCGGCCAGCCAGAGCTGTTTCAGGGGTTCCTGCCGGCTGATGATGAGCTGGCTGCCGTCGGCAAAGATCAGGGTCAGTACGCCACCGCTGTTTTCAACATCCAGATCCAGGTCGCTGTCATCCAGGATGTCTTCAATCTGTTGTTGCGCTTCATCCACCAGGTCGTGAAATGCGCTACTGCTCAGGCTCATGGGGGAAATTCCTCGGCAAATGGGATGCTGAAAACGGCACGGAACGGCAAGCTGCGAAGACCAACAAAACCGTACTGCCGGAGTGCATCGATTTTCAGGGCATGGGCAAGCCAGCCGGGGCTGGGTATAATTTGACAATTTACCCCAAGAGTATAGGAAATTCCAAATGAAGCGCCGCATGCTGCCCCTGATTGGCTTGATGATTTTGCTGGGCCTGACCAGTGCCTGCGGACAGAAGGGTCCGCTGTACCATCCGGATGACGAACAGACCACCAGGGAACGCAGCAAAGACCGGTTCGAGCTGTGAGGTGCGGCATGACAGATTTTCCCTTGCATGACGGCCAGCTGCATGCCGAGTCCGTAGCGCTGGAGCGGATTGCCCGCACGCATGGCACGCCCACCTACGTGTATTCCCGCGCCCATCTGGAGCGCCGCTACCGCGACTATGCCGAGGCCCTGGAAGGTGTCGACCATCTGGTCTGCTTCGCCGTCAAGGCCAACTCCAACCTGGCCGTACTCAATGTACTGGCGCAGCTGGGCGCCGGCTTCGACATTGTGTCCGGAGGCGAGCTGGAGCGTGTGCTGGCGGCCGGCGGCGATGCAGGCAAGGTGGTGTTTTCCGGGGTGGGCAAGACCCGCGCGGAAATGCGCCGTGCGCTGGAGGCCGGCGTCTACTGTTTCAACGTGGAGTCGTCCAGCGAGCTGGAACGCCTACAGGAAGTCGCTGCGGAGCTGGGCGTACAGGCGCCGGTTTCCCTGCGTGTCAATCCGGACGTGGATGCCGGCACCCACCCCTACATTTCCACCGGCCTCAAGGAAAACAAGTTCGGTATTGCCATCGAGGAAGCCGAGGATGTGTACCTGCGTGCCGCCCGCCTGCCCAATATCCGCATCACCGGAGTGGACTGCCATATCGGTTCGCAGCTGACCACGCTGGAACCCTTCATGGGTGCGCTGGACCGTGTACTGCTGCTGATCGACCGCCTGTCCGAGTGCGGCATCTTCCTGGATCACCTGGATCTGGGCGGTGGCCTGGGCGTGCGCTATCGTGACGAGGAGCCGCCGCTGGCCGGTGAATACATGGCCAGGGTTCGCGAGCGGGTGGAAGGATGCGGCCTGAAGCTGGTCTTCGAGCCGGGCCGTTACATCGCCGCCAATGCGGGCGTCCTGCTGACCCGTGTCGAATGCCTGAAGGTCAATGAGGGCAAGTCCTTTGCCGTGGTGGATGCGGCCATGAACGACCTGATCCGCCCGGCACTGTACGAGGCCTGGATGGACATCGTTCCCGTGACGCCCCGCCAGGGCGCGCCCCGCAACTACGACGTGGTCGGTCCGGTGTGCGAGACGGGGGACTTCCTTGGCAAGGATCGCGAGCTGGTGCTGGAAGAGGGCGATCTGCTGGCTGTCTGCTCGGCGGGTGCCTATGGCTTTGTCATGGCCTCCAACTACAACACCCGTGGCCGTGCTGCGGAGGTCATGGTGGATGGCGACCAGTATCATCTGGTGCGCCGGCGCGAAACCGTCACAGAGTTGTTTGCAGGCGAACAAATACTCCCGGAGTAAGGCATGTTGTTGCGTTTTGGCAAGATGCATTGCCTTGGGGATGACCTGATGCTGGTCGAGCTGCTTGGCCAGTATGCGCAGATCGATGCCGGGCTGATCCGCGAGTGGGCCTCACGTGTGCATGGTGTGGGCTTTCGGCGTCTGGTGCTGGTCGGCATTCCGCAGCATCCGGATGCCGACTTCGATTGCCGCAGCTTCGACCGCCAGGGCCATGAACTGGATAGCCGTTTCACCGACCTGTGCTGTGCCGCGCGGATGTTGCACGACCGGCGGCTGAGCAACCAGCCGGAGTTGCGCATGCAGACCCGCAATGGCTGCCTGCCCGTGCATGTTCGCGAGGATGGCTGGGTAGCGGTTCGCTATGCGCAGGAGCTGTGGCCGCAGCCGCAGGCCGGAGTGGAGTTGCCGGCGGCCGTGCAGGGTTTCCTGCAGGAGCTGATGCAGCGCCATGGACTTGCGGTTGAGTGGATGCTGGCCGGTCAGCAGCTGGTATTGTGGAGCCGTCAGGCCCCGCCTCAGCGTCTGGCCCGCCTGCTGCAACCGGTGAGCGGCCGGCTGCGTGGCTGGCAGGTGTTCTGGCTGCATGCCGAGGATGAGGCGGTCCGGGTGCAGTTCTGGCAGTCGGATGCCGAGTCGGCCGGTCACGATCCCTGTTTGCTGGCGGTCAGCGGCTTGCAGGGGCGGATCTCCCGGCCGGTCGTACAGGTCGGCTGGCAGCAGGAACACCTGCTGGTGGATTTTTTGCCGGGGCAGGATGCCATACAGCTGTTTGCCCGGGCCCATCGCGTTTATGAAGGACAGATACGCTTATGAGTGAAGAAATCAGGGTGCTGGATGACGAGCTGGTAGCGGATTACCTGCGTCGCCATCCGGAGTTTTTTCTGACGCAGGACGAGCTGTTGGCCGATCTGCGCATTCCCCATTCCCGCGGATCGTCCGTTTCCCTGGTCGAGCGCCAGTTGGCCGTGTTGCGTGAGCGCAGCCTGGACATGCATCAGCGGCTCAACCAGCTGCTGGAAGTGGCACGCAACAATGACCGTCTGTTCGACAGCACCCGCCAGCTGACACTGAAGCTGCTGGAGGCCGATAGCCTTGCGACCCTGGTGGCCGCACTTGAGGATGGCCTGCGCGAGCGTTTTCAGGTGCCGTCCGTAGGCTTCGTGCTGTTTTCCGGTTACGAGCTGGACGTGGTGCGTGCCGTACCGCTGGAGCAGGCGCAGCAAAAGATTGCCGGACTGCTGGATGGCCGGACAGTCTGCGGTGCCCTGCGCGAACACGAGCTGGAATTCCTGTTCGGTACCGAGCAGGCCGCCGGCGTGCAGTCCGCCGCAGTTGCTGCATTCGGCACGCCGCATGCGCTGGGCGTGCTGGCCCTCGGCAGTCCGGATCCGCAGCAGTACAGCCACACCATGGGCACCCTGTTCCTGGATTTCATTGTCCAGATCCTGGCGCGAGTGCTGCCTCCGCTGCTGGCCGCTGAAACCGGCCGGCAGGCTGCAGACAACTCCTGATGCAGAGCCGGCTGGACAGCTATATCCGCGATCTTGCCGCCAGCCGGCAACTGTCGGAGCACAGCTGCCGGGCCTACCGGAAGGATCTGGAGCAGGCCATGGAGTTCCTGCAGCAGCGCGGACTGGATGACTGGACGCTGGTGCAGCCGGCGGACGTGCGTACCTGGCTGGCCCAGCTGCGCCGCCAGGACTACGCACCAGCGAGCAGCGCGCGCATGCTGTCCTCCCTGCGCGGCCTGTATCGCTTCCTGCTGCGCATGGGGCAGGTGCAACAGAATCCGGCACAGGGCATACGCGCTCCGAAAGGTGAGCAGCGCCTGCCCCGAACACTGGATGTGGACCGGTTGGGCCAGCTGCTGGATCAGCTGCCGGCGGAAACCACCACGCAAATCCGCGATCGCGCCATGCTGGAGCTGTTCTATTCATCCGGGCTGCGTCTGGCCGAGCTGTCAGGCCTGAACCTGGTCGACCTGGATTTGCAGGCCGGTCAGGTGCGGGTGACGGGCAAGGGCAACAAGGAACGGCTGTTGCCGGTCGGCAGTCGGGCGCGCACGGCCCTGCAGGGCTGGCTGGAGGTGCGCAGTCAGTGGGCCGCGGATCCGCAGGCGCTGTTTGTCGGCGAGCGGGGGGGCCGCATCCACCCCAGCGTGGTACGCAAGCGGCTGCAGCAGGCCGGCCAGCTGGGTCTGGGTCAGCACCTGCACCCACACATGCTGCGCCACTCGTTTGCCAGCCACATGCTGGAGTCCTCGCAGGATCTGCGGGCCGTGCAGGAGCTGCTCGGGCATGCCAACATCAGCACCACGCAGATCTACACCCATCTGGACTTCCAGCATCTGGCGCAGGTGTACGACCAGGCCCACCCGCGGGCTCGCCGCAAAAAATCGGCGGATTGATCGGACTCAGGGTTTTCGTTGGTCAGATGGTGACCAAAGCAGTACAATTCATCGCTTGATCTGATTTTTAGGAGTTTCCGGTGGCTGTCGTTTTTGTTGCAGCATCCAAGTTGCCCACCCCCTTTGCCGAATTCACCATGCACGGCTTCCTGGACGAGGAAACCGGCAAGGAGCATGTGGCCCTGACCCTGGGCGATGTTGCTGACGGCGAACCGGTGCTGGCACGTCTGCATTCCGAGTGCCTGACCGGAGATGCCCTGTTCAGCCAGCGCTGTGACTGCGGCGCCCAGCTGGAAGCTGCCATGCGTGCCATTGCCGAGGAAGGCCGCGGCGTATTGCTCTACCTGCGCCAGGAAGGCCGCGGCATCGGCCTGCTCAACAAGATCCGCGCCTATCAGCTGCAGGACGGCGGTGCGGATACCGTGGAAGCCAACGAACAACTGGGCTTTGCCGCCGACCTGCGCGACTACTCCATCTGCAAGCCGATGCTGGATCATCTGGGCGTGCACTCCCTGCGATTGATGACCAACAACCCGCGCAAGGTCAATGCGGTGGAGGATTTCGGCGTGGCCGTCAGCGAACGCAAGCCGCTGCAGGTGGGCGAGAACCCCTACAACAAGCTGTACCTGGCCACCAAGGCCGACAAGCTGGGACACTGGCTGGGTCGCCACCACCAGGACGAGCATCACGACTGATCATGCAGAACCTGTCCCCGCGTTTGCGTTCCGCCCTGCAGTGGTGGCTGACGTTGCTGGTACTGGTGGCGATCCTGGTGGTTCCGCTGCCGTTCGAGCCGCCGACTCTGCTGCAGCACTCCCTGGCCGGTCTGATATTTTTCATTGCCGGTCTGCTGACCGTCTTCTTCAGCCGTTCGCCCTTCAACACGGTCAAGTCCGTGCTGATCGAGTTTTCCGTTGCCGTGCCGCAACGGCTGCCAAAACTGTGGCAGACCTACTTTCTGGTACGCCGCCGCGCCTTGACGGCCGCGATGCTGCCGGCTGCAGCCGCTTTTGCCGGTCGTCTGCTCGGGCTGGAGCAGACCCCGATACTCCTGCTGTGGCTGACCAGCCTGCTGCTGCTCTGGCTGTACCGCAGCCCGAGGCAGCTGTGGTAACACGCGGCACTACCACCAGGATACTCCTTGCACTGTGGGCGATGCTGCTGGCAGTTGTCGCTCCCGCACAGGCAGCCGACCGTATCGTCAGCCTGGCACCCTCGCTGACCGAAATGGTGCATGACCTGGGCATGGCCGACCGGTTGGCCGGACGCCTGGAAGGCGGCCAGCTGAGCCCGTCGCTACAGCGGATTCCCGTGGTCGGCATCGCCGGTCAGCTGGACATGGAGCGGCTCCTGCAGCTGCAGCCGGATCTGGTGCTCTACTGGCCGGGCAGCATCGGCATCCAGCAGTTGCACAAGCTGGAACAGCTGCAGATACCCGTTTTCCATGCCCGTGCCACCACCATGCAGGAACTGGCAGCCCAGTACGAGCAACTGGGCGAGCGGCTGGGGGCTGCCGAACAGGGCCGGAAGCTGGGCGCGCAGATCCGTCAGCGCCTGCAGACACTGCAGCAGACCCATGCCGGCAAGCCTGCCGTGGCGCTGTTCTATCAGCTGTGGGACAAGCCGATGTTCACCCTTGGCGGTGGCCAGATCGTGAGTGACGCGCTGAGCTACTGCGGGGCGCACAATATCTTTGCCGACCTGGAAACACCCGCGCCCCAGGTCAATCTTGAAATGGTCATGGCGCGCAATCCGCAACTGGTGCTGCTCAGCCGTGACAGGCTGCGGGACAGCTGGCCGGCCTCGATACAGCTGCCCATGCTGGTCGTGCCCGATGACGGGCTGGACCGGCCCAGCCTGCAAATGCTGGATGCGCTGGAGCAACTGTGCCAGGCGATCGATGATTTCCGGAGTAACCGAATATGAGCTTTACCTATAGTGCGCGCAGCCGCGCCATCGAGCCCTTTCATGTGATGGCATTGCTGCAGCGGGCCAACGAGTTGCAGGCTGCCGGCAAGGATGTCATCCATCTGGAGATCGGCGAACCGGACTTCACCACCGCCGAACCCATAGTGGAGGCGGCCCACAAGGCGCTGGACGCCGGTGCCACGGCCTACACGCCGGCACTGGGCCTGCCGCAGCTGCGTGAAGCCATTGCCGCCGATTACGCAAGGCGCTACGGCGTGCAGATCGATGCGCGACGCATCGTGATCACCCCGGGTGGTTCCGGAGCGCTGCTGCTGACTACCGCGCTGCTGGTGGATCCGGGCAAGCACTGGTTGCTGGCCGACCCCGGCTATCCCTGCAACCGCCATTTTCTGCGGGTGGTGGAGGGCGATGCCCAGCTGGTTCCGGTCGGGCCCGAACACAACTATCAGCTGACTGCCGATCTGGTGCAGCGCTACTGGGATGAAGGCTGCGTTGGGGCGCTGGTCGCCTCGCCGGCCAACCCGACCGGTACCCTGCTGAGCCGGGATGAGCTGGCCAGCCTCAGCCGGGCAGTGCAGGAGCGGCGTGGAGCCCTGCTGGTGGACGAGATCTACCATGGCCTCACTTATGGCGAGGATGCCGCCAGCGTGCTGGAAGTGGATGACAACGCCTTTGTGCTCAACAGCTTCTCCAAATATTACGGTATGACCGGCTGGCGGCTGGGCTGGCTGGTAGCGCCCGAAGCGGCGGTTCCCGAGCTGGAAAAACTGGCCCAGAACCTGTTCATCAGCGCGCCCACCCTGTCTCAGCATGCGGCACTGGCCTGCTTCACTCCACAGGCCGAGGAAATCTTCGAGCAAAGACGCAGCGAGTTCGCCGCCCGACGCAATTACCTGTTGCCCGCATTGCGCGAGCTGGGCTTCAGGATCGAGGTGGAGCCCAAGGGGGCTTTCTACCTGTACGCCAATATCTCCATGTTTGGCGGAGACTCGTTCGAGTTCTGCCGCTACTTCCTGGAAGAACAGCACGTCGCCTTTACACCGGGTGTCGACTTCGGCCGCCATCGGGCCGGTGAACATGTGCGCTTTGCCTACACACAGCCGGTACCGCGCCTGCAGGAAGCGGTCGGGCGCATTGCCCGCGGACTGGAAGGCTGGAAGGCGCGCCATGCAGTTTGAAGGACCACTGGAGCAGGGGCGCCTGCTGAAACGCTACAAGCGGTTTTTTGCCGATATCGAGTGTGCGGATGGCAGTCTGGTGACCGCTCACTGCCCGAATACCGGCTCCATGCTGAACTGCCTGCAAGAGGGTGCTGCGGCCTGGTTCGTACGCAACGATGATCCGAAACGCAAACTCAAGGCCACACTGGAAGTCCTGCAGACGCCGCATGGCCGGCTGGCCTGCGTCAATACCGGACGTGCCAATGCGCTGGTGGAAGAAGCATTGAACCGCGGCGTGATCACTGAGCTGTCCGGCTTCGACAAGCTGCGCCGCGAGGTGCGGTACGGCGAGGAGAAAAGCCGTGCGGATTTTTGCCTGGAATTTGGCGAAGAACGGGTTTTCGTGGAAGTGAAGAGCGTCACCCTCGGTTTTGCCGATTCCGACGTAGCGGCCTTTCCCGACGCAGTGACCGAGCGCGGCACCAAACACCTGCGCGAGCTGACCCGATTGGCACAGTCCGGGCAGCGCACCATCCTGCTGTATTGCGTCAACCTGACCGGTATCCGCGCAGTACGCGCCGCCGGAGAGATCGACCCCGCCTACGCCGCTGCATTGACAGAAGCCAAACAGGCAGGCGTCCAGGTGCTGGCTTATGGCGTGGGCATCGAGCCTGTCGAAAACCGCATAGAAGTGGTACGCAAGCTAGAGCTGGCGTAATTCTCGCAACCAGGCTCCTGTAGGTACGAATTTATTCGTACACAATAATATTCCCGGGTATTTTGTGCGAATAAATTCGCACCTACCACAGAGCCGTGAATCCATTTGCACAGCCAACATGCTCGGCTAAATCCATGCAGCGTCCCAGTGCGGGTAATTTTTCACGCTATCAACCAGGCCGGCGCGTAAAGGATTGCCGATGATGTAACGTGCGATGGCAAGAAGGTCATCCTCTTTGCGTACAGCACGATCAAAATAGACTTTTTGCCAGACAGGCCCGGTACGTCCCAAATAGGCATTGATGGATTGTGCTGAACGGGCTTTCAGTTTCTTCATCACCATGGCAAGGGTATCGCAGGTGCCAAGCTGAAAAAGCCAATGCAGGTGGTCAGGCATGACCACCCAGGCAAGTGAAACAATCGCGGTTTCATCATGCAGCTTGCGTATTTCCTGGACGACCCTGCGTGCGCAGTTTATATCGTTTAAAACGGGCTGCTCGCGATTGGCAAGTACAGTGGTTACAAAATATATACGACCGCTTTCGCTGTGGCGGCCTTTAAGTAGATCTGTGTAAGACATGCTGAAATCGCAAACCTCCCTGTTCTGCGATTGGATTTACACCGTGACTGTAGGTGCGAATTCATTCGCACAGTCACCCTGTGTATGTTTTTTGTACGAATGAATTCGTACCTACAGCTGGAATCCTCCATCCCTGATAACTGCAGAGTGCAAAAATCACCCCGCCAGCATCTTCCTTGCATGGGCCAGCGATTCTTCGGTCATTTCCACGCCGCCCAGCATGCGTGCCAGTTCTTCGGTGCGCTGTTCCGGGTCCAGTTCGCGGACGGCGGTCGAGGTGCTGCCCTTGCTGCTCTTCTTGTGCACAAACAAGTGGCGATGGCCGCATGCGGCCACCTGTGGCAGGTGGGTTACGGTGATCACCTGGCCGCGCTCGCCCAGTTCGCGTAGCAGCTGGCCGACAATTTCCGCGGTCGGCCCGCCAATGCCGACATCCACCTCGTCGAACACCAGCGTCGGCACCCGCGAGGTCTGCGCGGTGATCACCTGGATGGCCAGACTGATGCGGGATAGTTCGCCACCCGAAGCGACCTTGGCCAGCGGCCTGAGTGGCTGGCCGGGGTTGGCGCTGACCAGGAACTCGATGCTTTCCAGGCCATGTACCGCAGGTTCGCGGCTGGCGGTTTCCGCCAAGCTGATCTCGAAGCGCCCTCCAGGCATGCCCAGCTCCTGCATGCGTCCGCTGACGGCCTTTTGTAGTTTTTTGGCTGCAGCAACACGCTTGCCGCTCAGGTTTACAGCTTTTCGGGCGTAATTCTCCGCCAGCTGTTCCAGTCCGGCGGCCAGCTGGTCGAGCTGGCCATCTTCGCCCTGCAGGCCTTCCAGCTCCTGTAGCAGTTGCTGTTGCAGGTCGTTGAGCTCGTGCGGTTGCACTCTGTGTTTGCGGGCCAGACTATAGATGGCGTCCAGCCGCTCCTCGACCCATTGCTGACGCTGCGGGTCGCAGTCGAAACCGTCGATGAAACGGTTCAGCTCGCCTACGGCTTCCTCGATCTGGATCTGTGCTCCGGTCAGCAGCTCGTTGCACTGCTCCAGTGCGGCAGGTGGCTGGCTGAACGCACGGCCCCTCACCAGGGCGCCGGACAGCGCGGCGAGCAGGGTATTGCTTTCGGCTTCGCTGCACAGATCGATGATGAAACGGCAATGCTCCAGCAGTTGGCCCGCCTGGGACAGGGTTTTCTGTTCCTGCTCCAGCTGTTCCAGTTCGTCATCACCCAGTGACAGCGCGTCCAGTTCTTCCAGCTGGTACTCCAGCAGCTGGATGCGGGCCTGCTGCTCCTCGCTGTTGCTGCTGAGCTGTTGCAGGCGCTCCTGTTTCTGTTTCCATTGACGGGCCAGGGTGGCAACCTCGTTGGCCAGCGGCAGCACGCCGGCGTACTCGTCCAGCAAGCGCCGCTGGGTATCGGTCTTGAGCAGCGACTGGTGTTCGTGCTGGCTGTGGATGTCGATCAGCAGGCTGCCCAGCTCACGCAGGTCGCCCAGGGTGCAGGGGGTGCCATTGATGTAGCCGCGCGAGCGTCCCTCGGCAGTGATCACGCGGCGCAGCAGGCATTGCCCGTCGTGGTCGAGATCGCGCTCTGCCAGCCAGCGGGCCGCTTCGGGAATGTTGCCGATCTCGAAACTGCCCAGAATGTCGGCCTTGTCGGTGCCGGGGCGTACCACACTGCTGTCGCCGCGTGCGCCCAGTGCCAGACCGAGGGCATCGAGCATGATGGACTTGCCGGCACCGGTCTCGCCGGTGATGGCGCTCATGCCGGGCGACAGCTCCAGATCCAGCCGGTCGACGATGGCATAGTTGTGAACGGTCAGCTGTTGCAGCATGGTGCAGGCCCTCTCTTTTATGCTGTGTATTTATACAGTGTATTTTTTGGACGGACAAGCATTTCACAAAAAAATCACCGCCATGCCTTGAAGATTTCGCCTGTCATCCCCATATAGCGGGAAATCAGCATTTGGCAGGTCGCGTACAGGACGGCCTGCACACAGGCAGCAACGAGGAATGAGCATGACAGACGAACAGCAGCTGGATCAGGAAAACGGCTACGACGAGGAACAGGCGACCCTGGAGCTGGACAGTGACGCACTGCAGGACAGGGTGGAGGAGCTTGAGGCGGAGTTGGCGGATGCCAGGGACCAGATGCTGCGCGCCGCAGCGGAAGTCCAGAATGTGCGTCGCCGTGCCGAACAGGATGTGGAGAAAGCCCACAAGTTCGCTCTGGAAAAGTTTGCCGGCGACATGCTGGCGGTGGTGGACACCCTGGAGCGCGGCACCCAGGTGCCGGACGCCGGCAACGAAGCCATCAAGCCGATGCTGGAAGGCATGCAGCTGACCCTCAAGCTGCTGCTGGATACGCTCAAGCGTTACAACGTGGAGCGTGTCGAGCCGGTAGGCCAGCCGTTCAATCCCGAGCTGCATCAGGCCATGGCCATGGAGGAAAGCACCAGCATGGAACCCGACAGTGTGCTCAAGGTGTTCCAGTGCGGTTACACCCTCAACGGCCGTCTGCTGCGTCCCGCCATGGTGGTGGTCAGCAAGGCGCCAAGTGAGCCACCGGTGAAAATTGACGAGCAGGCTTGAAAAACCGCCTGACAGCCCCATTAAGTCATCAACGTATTGCAACAGGCCCCGGTTAGCGGGCCATTTTCTTGGAGTCAACAATGAGCAAGATTATCGGTATTGACCTGGGTACCACCAACTCCTGCGTTTCCGTGCTGGAAAACGGTACAGCCAAAATCATTGAAAACGCTGAAGGCGGTCGTACCACTCCGTCCATCGTGGCCTACACCAACGATGGCGAGACCCTGGTGGGCCAGCCGGCCAAGCGCCAGTCGGTAACCAACCCGGAGAACACCCTGTACGCCGTCAAGCGCCTGATCGGCCGTCGCTTTGACGAAGACGTGGTGCAGAAGGACATCAGCATGGTGCCCTACAAGATCATCAAGGCGGACAACGGTGATGCCTGGGTTGAAGCCAAGGGCGAGAAAATGGCCCCGCCGCAGATTTCCGCCGAAGTACTGCGCAAGATGAAGGAAACCGCCGAGGACTACCTGGGCGAGAAGGTGACCGAAGCGGTAGTGACCGTGCCGGCCTACTTCAATGACAGCCAGCGCCAGGCCACCAAGGACGCCGGCCGCATTGCCGGTCTCGACGTCAAGCGCATCATCAACGAGCCGACCGCAGCCGCACTGGCCTACGGCATGGACAAGGGCAAGGGCGACCACACCATCGTGGTGTACGACCTGGGTGGTGGTACCTTTGACGTGTCCGTGATCGAGATTGCCGAGATCGACGGCGAGCACCAGTTCGAAGTGCTGGCCACCAACGGTGACACCTTCCTGGGTGGTGAAGACTTCGACATCCGCCTGATCGACTACCTGGCCGATGAGTTCAAGAAAGAAAGCGGCATGGACCTCAAGGGTGACCCGCTGGCCATGCAGCGCCTGAAGGAAGCTGCCGAGAAGGCCAAGATCGAGCTGTCCTCCGCACAGCAGACCGACGTCAACCTGCCGTACATCACCGCCGACAACACAGGGCCCAAGCACCTGAACGTCAAGGTGACCCGTGCCAAGCTGGAGTCGCTGGTCGAAGACCTGGTAAAGCGCACTTTGGAGCCCTGCCGCACCGCGCTGCAGGATGCCGGTCTGGATGCCAAGGCCATCAACGACGTGATCCTGGTCGGTGGCCAGACCCGCATGCCGTTGGTCCAGCAGACCGTTGCCGACTTCTTCGGCACCGAAGCGCGCAAGGACGTCAACCCGGACGAAGCCGTTGCCATGGGTGCAGCCATCCAGGGTGCGGTACTGGCTGGTGACGTAAAGGACGTACTGCTGCTCGACGTGACTCCGCTGACCCTGGGCATCGAGACCATGGGTGGCGTGATGACCGCGCTGATCGAGAAGAACACCACTATTCCGAGCAAGAAGTCCCAGGTGTTCTCCACCGCCGACGACAACCAGAATGCAGTGACCATTCACGTGCTGCAGGGCGAGCGCAAGCAGGCTTCGCAGAACAAGTCACTGGGCCGCTTCGACTTGGCCGACATTCCACCGGCCCCGCGTGGCGTGCCACAGATCGAGGTGACCTTCGACATCGACGCCAACGGTATCCTCAACGTGTCCGCGCAGGACAAGGCGACCGGCAAGCAGCAGTCCATCGTGATCAAGGCCAACTCCGGCCTGAGCGATGAGGAAATCGACAAGATGGTGCGCGATGCCGAGGCCAATGCCGAGGAAGACCGCAAGTTCGAGGAGCTGGTAACCGCTCGCAACCAGGGTGACCAGTTGGTGCATGCCACGAAGAAGATGCTCACCGACGCCGCCGATAAGATGACCGACGACGAGAAGTCCGCCATCGAGGCCGCTGTTGCCGAGCTGGAAGAAGCGGTTAAGTCCGATGACAAGGAAGCGATCGAAGCCAAGATCGAAGCCCTGTCCCAGGCCAGCGCTCCGGTTGCCCAGAAAATGTACGCCGAGCAGGCGGAAGCGGCCCAGGGCGAACCGGCAGCCGACGCTGACGCAGAGGCCGACGACGTGGTCGACGCCGAGTTCGAGGAAGTGAAGGACGACGACAAGAAGTAAGGTGGCGGGCTGGAAACCGGCCCCGTCCGTTTGCCAGTAACCATGCGGGGGCTTGCTCCCGCATGGTTTTTTGGGGCAGAACCTTTTAGCGAAAGAGAATCATGTCTAAACGCGATTTTTACGAAGTACTGGGTGTGGAGCGGGGAGCCAGCGAGGCGGACATCAAGAAAGCCTATCGCCGGCTGGCCATGAAGTATCACCCGGACCGCAACCCGGACGACAAGGATGCCGAGGAAAAATTCAAGGAAGCCACGGCTGCCTACGAAGTGCTGTCCGATGCGGAAAAGCGCCAGGCCTACGACCAGTTCGGTCATGCCGGTGTCGACCCGCAAATGGGTGGCGGTGGCTACGGCGGTACCGGCAACTTCTCCGACATCTTTGGCGATGTGTTCAGCGACTTCTTTGGCGGCGCGGCTCGCAGCCGTGGCGGCCCGCAACGTGGCAGCGACTTGCGCTACACCATGGAGCTGTCGCTGGAGGATGCGGTACGCGGCACCACGGTAGAGATTCGCGTGCCGACCCTGGCCGAATGTGAGGCCTGTGATGGCAGCGGAGCCAAGAAGGGCACCAAGCCGGTTACCTGTACTACCTGTGGCGGAGCCGGCCAGGTACGCATGCAGCAGGGCTTCTTTGCCGTGCAGCAGACCTGTCCGCGCTGTCACGGTACCGGGCAGATGATCACCGATCCCTGTGCCAGTTGCCATGGCCAGGGCCGGGTCGAGGAGCGCAAGACGCTGTCGGTCAAGGTTCCGGCCGGTGTGGATACGGGAGACCGCATCCGCCTGACCGGAGAGGGCGAGGCTGGCACCATGGGTGGCCCGGCGGGCGACCTATACGTGGTGGTCAACGTCAAGCCGCACGATATCTTCGAGCGCGATGGTCGCAACCTGCACTGCGAAGTGCCGATCAGCATCGTCGATGCCACCCTGGGTGGCGAGCTGGAAGTCCCCACCCTGGATGGCCGCGTCAAGTTGAAGATTCCAGAGGGCACCCAGACCGGCAAGCTGTTCCGTCTGCGTGGCAAGGGCGTCACTCCGGTGCGTGGCGGCGGCGTGGGCGACCTGATGTGCCGCGTGGTGGTGGAAACCCCGGTCAAGCTCAACAAACGGCAGCGCGAGCTGCTGGAAGAACTGCGTGAATCTCTGCAGGACCGCTCCCACTCGCCAAGGGCCAGTGGCTGGTTTGACGGCATGAAGCGCTTTTTCGGCGACAAATAAAACCGACCCTCCATTCAGCCGGCAGGAACTGCAGTGCAACTGCGTTCCGCCGGCTGTCTTCCCCTGATCATCCCATGTCGGGCAAAATGGCCCGGCGTACAGGATGACGGATGCCTGCAATGCCTGCCCGGCACAGGCTGCGTTCTGCAGTGTTTTCCTCCCGCCGTTTCCGCACTCTACGCCTAAAAGACATGGCGAAGGCCGGCCTTTATCTTTAATATGAGCGGCTGAGCCAAGCAGCTTCGCTTTGCAGCTATCCTGCAAACCAACCAACCACAGCCCCACAAGGGCTGCATGAGGGCAGAAAGATGTTGAGAGTCGCAGTTACCGGCGCCGCCGGACGTATGGGTAGAACCCTGATCGAAACCATTAAGGCCACCCAGGGTATTATGCTGACCGCCGCCATCGTGCGTCCGGACAGTAGCCTGGTTGGCGTGGATATTGGCGAACTGGCCTGCGGCGGACCGACCGGCCTGTCCGTCAGCGGAGATCTGGAGTCCGTGCTGGACAGTTTTGACGTGCTGGTGGACTTTACCCACCCGACAGTCAGCGTCAAGAACATCGAAATCTGCCGCAAGGCGGGCAAGGCGATGATCATCGGTACCACCGGCTTTACCGGAACCGAACGCCGCATGATCGAGGAAGCCTCCCGTGAGGTGCCCATCGTGTTTGCCGCCAACTTCAGCGTAGGGGTCAACCTCTGCCTGAAGCTGGTCGATATCGCTGCCCGTGCCTTTGGCAACGAAGTGGACATTGAAATTGTCGAGACGCATCACCGCGACAAGGTGGATGCACCTTCAGGTACCGCGCTGGCCATGGGCGAAATCATTGCCGAGGCCCTGGACCGCGACCTGGAAAAAGTGGCCGTATATGGCCGCGAAGGGCAGACGGGTGCCCGTTCGCGCGAGACCATCGGCATTTCCTCGGTGCGCGCCGGCGATGTAGTGGGTGACCACACCGTGATCTTCGCTGCCGACGGTGGCCGTACCGAAATCACCCACCGCGCATCCAGCCGCAAGACCTTCGCCCGTGGTGCAGCGCGTGCCGCCATCTGGCTGGAAGGCAAGCCGGCCGGTCTGTATGACATGCAGGACGTGCTGGGTCTGCGCTGACGGGGAACATGCACTCCTTAGCTTGCCACGGGTAACCCGGCAAGCGATCGGTGAGGAATGCAAAGCGGAATGATGCCGATTGCGTCATTCCGCTTTTTCGTGGATGGACGCATCTGGTCATTGCCGGGAGTTTCACCCGTGACGGGAACATGAAGCCAGGACAACAGGCACAACAGGAAAGATCATGCTCATCGGATTAGGCATCACCGACCTCTGGACCTTCGTGATTGGCACCGTGCTCATCGTGCTGCTGCCCGGGCCCAACTCCCTGTTCGTGTTGGCCACGGCCGCAGCGCGCGGCATAGCCGACGGCTATCGAGCCGCGCTGGGCATCTTCATCGGCGATGCGATACTGATGCTGCTGTCGGCGTTGGGCGTTGCCTCGCTGCTGCGCACCGAGCCCATGCTGTTCATGGTGCTCAAGTATGCCGGTGGCGCCTACCTGTGCTGGCTCGGGCTGAACATGCTGTTTTCCGCCTGGCTCAGATGGCGCAGCCCGTCACAGGAAGAAGCCGGCGGCAGGCCGCAGCGACTGTCCAGCCGGCCCACCCGCAAGGCCCTGCTGCTGAGTCTGTCCAACCCCAAGGCGATCCTGTTTTTCGTGTCCTTCTTCATCCAGTTCGTCGATCCGGCCTATGCGCATCCGGGGCTTTCCTTCCTGGTGCTGGGTGTCATCGTGCAGGTGATCAGCGCCCTGTACCTCAGCGTGCTGATCTTTACCGGCGCGCGGCTGGCGCACTGGTTTGGCCAGCGCAAACGACTGGCAAGCGGCGCCCTCACCGGAGTGGGTGCCCTGTTTGTCAGCTTCGGCGTCAAACTGGCGACCGCAACCCTGGCCTGATACCGCCAGAAGCGCAGGACGACAGGCTGGACTGTCACCAGCAAACAGGGAAAGCGGCATTTCTCTTTGCCAAACTCCCCGGTGTTGATACCATTCCCGGCTCGGAGAGCAAATCCGTAGCAAGGCTGAAGGTGACAATCTGGCCGTGGTTTTGTCAGGCCGGAACACTGGGGTTCATGTACCTGTCTATCGTTACCATGCAGGCGTGGTGGAATGGCCGGGTATGGCACGAGCCAGGAAATCTCCCGGATCCGCATTGCATTCGAAGGGGCATCAACAGCCGCCTGCATGCCGATCCGTTGAAATATCACGCTGCGGAACAGGCTTTGCAATCATTGAAAACCGGTACGCCGAAGAGCCTGTACCCCCTGCAGCATTTGCAATCAGGACTGTAAAATTGAGCAAATACCCGATGACTGTCCAGGGCGCCGAAGCCCTGAACGAGGAACTTCAACGCCTTAAAGTGGTGATGCGTCCACTAATCACTGACGCCATCGCCACCGCCCGCGAACTGGGCGACCTGAAAGAAAACGCCGAATACCATGCCGCCCGCGAACAGCAGGGCATGGTCGAGGCGCGTATCCAGGATATCGAAGGGCGGCTGTCGGCGGCCCAGATCATCGACGTCACCATGCTGCCACACACCGGCAGGGTCATCTTTGGCGTTACCGTCGAGCTGTGCAATCTGGATACGGAAGACACCGTTGTCTACCAGATCGTCGGTGAGGACGAAGCAGACATCAAGCAGAGCAAGATTTCCGTCACATCCCCCATCGCCCGCGCCCTGATCGGCAAGGAAGAAGGCGAAATCGCTACCGTGCAGACTCCGGGTGGCCTGGTCGAGTACGAAATCATCGAGGTGCAGCACCTGTAACAGGTGCTGCAACCGCCAATGACAACCAATAGCGACAAGAACGCCCTGCCGCTTGCATCCATTCCCGCCGTGCTCTGGCTGCTGATGCAGACCTTGTGGCTGGGAGCGCACATCACCGCGCTGCTTCTGTTCATGCCCATGCTGGTGCGGATCGGCTTTGCCCCCATGCTGCTGCATGAAGTGAACAGCCATCTGCGCCCGGCCTTGCTGGTGTTGACCCTGATGGCTGTCGCGGTGCAGATGCTGGTGTTGGTACGCAGTGCCGGCCTGGCCGCACTGATACGGCAACTGCGCGGTCAGCTGCTGCTGGCCATCTGGTTTCTGGCGCTGGTGCTGTTGCTGACCGCCGGCATCGAATCAGCACTGCTGCGTGGCCTCCATGGCGCCATGCTGGGCTGCGGGCTGCTGCTGTTCACCCAGCCCATACCACAGCGGGTCGGCTGACCCTGCAGAAATAAATACCCCTCCGGCTGCACCAGCCCATGGTTGCAGTCACCTAGCGTCGCCGCGACGACGCATCTTGCCGATAGCTGATAATTATTGCATGTGTCGACGCTTTCCCCACGCCCGTGGGGGTGTTCTTTTGTTATTATAAATCGCATGTTTTTAGACTTGATTTTTCCACGGCCGTGGAGGGATTACCCGTAGTGTTCCGTGATGTCGGATTCAAAGACAGTGCGGCCAAGATCAATGTGGAGCAGCTTTTTAAGCTGCTGTCACCGAGCACCGAAGTGAAGAGTATTTAAGGATGAATACCATGCAGCCTTATGTTCCTGATACCTTGCCGTTGACTGATCTGGATTACCGCTTGCTGTTGCCTTTGGTTGGGCAGGCCAATGCTGAACTGGCACGCTATGACGGCCTGTTGCAGGGTATTCCCAATCCGGCGGTGATGCTGTCGCCCTGACTACACAGGAAGCGGTGCTGTCGTCTCGTATTGAAGGCACACAAGCCACCGTGGATGAAGTGCTGGAGCAGGAAGCCGGACTGTTGAAGGAGGGCGAAAAGTTTCAGGATATCCAGGAAATCTCCAATTACCGGCAAGCCCTGTTTGCTGCTCGGGAGTATCTGGAAGATTATCCGATTCGGTTATCTTTTGTGCGTGAGCTGCACCGTATTCTGATGGACAGCGTACGCGGCCAAGATAAGACGCCGGGAGAGTTCCGGCGAGATCAGAACTGGATTGGCGCTTATGGTTGTACCATCGAACAGGCCAGCTTTGTGCCTCCTAATCCCGTGCAGCTGCTGGATCATTTACAAGCGTGGGAACAGTATCTGGATAGCGACGACATTGATTTTTTAATACAGGTGGCGGTGGTTCACGCTCAGTTCGAGTTGCTGCATCCGTTCCAGGATGGCAACGGGCGTATTGGCCGGATTCTGATTCCGCTATTCCTATATCAGAAACGTGTATTGTCGCAGCCTATGTTTTACCTGTCGGAATATCTGGAAAGCCATCGTGATGAATATTATGCGCGGCTCAAGGGGGTTTCTGCCGATGGTGACTGGAATGGCTGGATTGCCTTTTTCCTGCGAGCCGTGCTGACGCAGGCGCAGCAAAACAGCCGACGTGTGGTAGCGATCAAATCGCTATACGAAGAGATGAAACAGGCTGTCCACGAAATCACCCGCTCGCAGTACAGCGTACATTTACTGGATGCCATTTTCAGCAAGCCGGTTTTTCGTACTTCGGACTTGGCATCGCAGTTATCTCAAGAGTCCGGTATTCATGAAAAGACTTCAGCTGGTTTGTTACGCCAGTTGCGACAAGCGGAGGTGCTTATGGAGTTACAGGCTGGTAGTGGTAGACGTCCGGCCACTTTGTGCTTCCCACGGCTGATTAATCTGGCGGAAGGACGGGAATTGTTATGAATAATTTGTGGAGCGTCCACCAACTACAAACCTGTTTGTGGAGCGCGGCAGACATTTTGCGCTCCACAAGCGGCTTGCTAAAGAAAGCGCAGAGTACTGTTGGTGTAGTGATGTAATGAAACCGGCCACTCATTTAGACGACTACGTTTATCATTGACAGCTGCCGCGCAAACAGCTTGGAAATGATCTATAAGCGTGGCTGGCCATGGCTGCAGTGATTACAGCAACGCAACATTGGGCCCCCGGATTTCGAAATTGACGAATGGAGCTAGCCAGACAGGTCACTAGCTGGTTATGGGCCAAGCACTTGTACTTTACAGCAGCTACTACACCCGCTGCACATTGGACAGCTTCGGGTTGGCGTTGGGGTTTTTGCGATAGATCAGCGCCATCTTGCCGATACTTTGTACCAGTACGGCACTGCTTTGTTGGCACAGCTCGGCTAGAATGGCGCTCCGGTCATCACGGTCGGCCAGCCGTAGCTGGATCTTGATCAGCTCGTGATCGTTGAGCGCGCGGTCCAGTTCGGCCATGACGCCTTCACTCAGTCCCTGCTCGGCAACGGTGACAACCGGCTTGAGGTGGTGACCGATGGATTTGAAATGTTTCTTTTGCTCCTGGGTGAGCGACATGGCGTTTGATCCCCGTATCCGGTAAAAAAGGAAGCGCTGAAAAATGTTTGCGAGGCAGTCAGGGCTAGGCAAAAATTGCGAAAAAGCACAGTTTACTGATAGTAAACGAGCAGTTTGAGCAGTTTTTAACAACGCCATGACAACGCAGGTAATTATTCAGTGTTTCCAAAAAACGCATTCTACCCCAGAAGCAGCCTGTGAGGTATGCAGTGGCACGTTCTAAAAGCAGCGCCCGCTGGATGAGCCGGCACGTGAAGGATCCCTATGTGCAGATGGCACAAAAGGATGGCTACCGTTCTCGGGCCAGTTACAAATTGTTGGAAATCCAGGACAAGGACCGCATCCTTGCTCCGGGCATGACGGTGATCGACCTGGGCAGTGCGCCGGGTGGCTGGTCGCAGGTGGCCAGCCGCATTGTCGGCGAGAAGGGCCGGCTGATTGCATCGGACATTCTGCCGATGGACGGCATGGCCGATGTGACCTTCATCCAGGGCGACTTTACCGAGCAGGAAGTGTTCGACCGCATCATGGCAGCGGTTAACGGCCAGCCGGTTGATCTTGTAATTTCCGATATGGCACCCAATATCAGCGGAGTACGGGCTGCCGACCAGGCAGGTTCCATGTATCTGTGTGAGCTGGCGCTGGACTTGGCGCTGCAGGTGTTGAAGCCTGGCGGTGATTTCCTGATCAAGATTTTCCAGGGTGAAGGTTTCGACGAGTACCTGAAAGAGGTGCGCAGCCATTTTGACAAGGTGGTGATGCGCAAGCCGGCTTCGTCCCGGGACAGCTCGCGCGAACAGTATTTGCTGGCACGCGGACGCAAGGCCTGACGGGAATGAGACGGACTGCTTGTTCTTGGACTAATGAATTCTTAATCGATAATTGTTTAGTGTTACACTCGGCCTCTGAAGACGGAATTTTTACAGTATCCCGGTTAGCCTGTTTTCGAGTGTTGCGGTTTTGGCAGCAAAGGTGAATTGAAGTGAATGATTTAAGCAAAAACCTGCTGATGTGGTTTGTGATCGCTGCCGTTCTGGTGGGCGTGATGAATAATTTTTCCGCCACCAGCGATGCGGGCAAGATGACCTACAGCTCCTTCCTTGAGGAAGTGAACTCGGGTCGTGTCCAGCAGGTGACCGTGGACGGTTTCAACATTACCGGTCGCCGCACTGACGGCACCACCTTCGAGACAGTGCGCCCAGCCATCCAGGACAGCGGTCTGATGGGTGACCTGATCGAGAACAACGTCAGCATCGTCGGCAAGCAGCCCGAGCGCCAGAGCATCTGGATGCAGTTGCTGGTGGCCAGTTTCCCGATCCTGATCATCTTTGCGCTGGTGATGTTCTTCATGCGCCAGATGCAGGGCGGAGCCGGTGGCAAGGGTGGCCCGATGAGCTTCGGCAAGAGCAAGGCGCGCCTGCTGGCCGAAGACCAGATCAAGACCACGCTGGCCGATGTGGCCGGCTGTGACGAGGCCAAGGAGGAAGTGGGCGAGCTGGTCGAGTTCCTGCGCGATCCCAGCCGTTTCCAGCGCCTGGGCGGCAAGATTCCTCGTGGCGTGCTGATGGTCGGTCAGCCCGGTACCGGTAAGACCCTGCTGGCCAAGGCGATTGCCGGTGAGGCCAAGGTGCCTTTCTTCACCATTTCCGGTTCCGACTTTGTCGAGATGTTCGTGGGTGTGGGTGCGTCCCGCGTGCGCGACATGTTCGATCAGGCCAAGAAGCACGCGCCCTGCATCATCTTCATTGACGAGATTGACGCGGTGGGCCGTCACCGTGGTTCCGGCATGGGTGGTGGTCACGACGAGCGCGAGCAGACCCTCAACCAGTTGCTGGTCGAGATGGACGGCTTCGAGGACAACGACGGCGTGATCGTGATTGCCGCCACCAACCGTCCCGACGTGCTGGACCCTGCGCTGCTGCGTCCAGGCCGCTTTGACCGCCAGGTGGTGGTCAGTCTGCCGGATATCCGTGGCCGCGAGCAGATCCTGCATGTGCACATGCGCAAGGTGCCGCTGGATAAGGATGTGGATGCCGCGGTGATTGCTCGTGGCACGCCCGGCTTCTCCGGTGCGGATCTGGCCAACCTGGTCAACGAGGCCGCGCTGTTTGCCGCCCGTTCCGACCAGCGTCTGGTCAGCATGAAGGAGTTCGAGCTGGCCAAGGACAAGATCATGATGGGCGCCGAGCGCAAGTCCATGGTCATGTCCGAGAAGGAAAAGCTGAATACCGCCTATCACGAGGCCGGTCACGCCATTGTCGGCCGTCTGGTGCCCGAGCACGATCCGGTCTACAAGGTATCCATCATTCCCCGTGGCCGCGCCCTGGGTGTGACCATGTTCCTGCCCGAAGAGGACCGCTATAGCCTGTCCAAGCGCGGCATCATCAGTCAGATCTGCTCGCTGTATGGCGGCCGTATCGCCGAGGAGATGACCCTGGGCTTCGAGGGGGTCACCACGGGTGCCTCCAACGACATCATGCGCGCCACCCAGCTGGCGAAGAACATGGTGACCAAGTGGGGACTGTCCGAGAAGATGGGCCCGTTGCTGTATGCCGAGGACGAGAACGAGACCTTCCTGGGTCGCAGTGGCGGCGGTCATGTCGGCAATGTCTCCGGCGAGACGGCCAAGATGATTGATGTCGAGGTGCGCCAGATCATCGATGACTGCTATGCAACCGCCAAGCAGATCCTGGAAGAGAACCGTGACAAGCTGGACGCCATGGCCGATGCGTTGATGAAGTATGAGACCATCGACAGTGACCAGATCGATGACATCATGGCCGGTCGTCCGGTGCGCGAGCCCAAGGACTGGAGCAACGACGGCAACACGCCGCCACCGAGTGCCGAGCAGCCCGGCGAGCCGGAAGAGGATGAGCAGCGTCCCGAGTCTCCGATCGGAGGCCCGGCCGGCGAGCACTAAGTCCCGCAGCAACCGCCGACTCCGTGTCGGCGGTGTTCTTTTGCGTTGTGGGTGCGGGTCCATTCGTATCCACGGCACAGCCGAGTCAGTACAAGTAGAGTCATGCAGACAACCCTCCAATGCGGCAAGCACCGTCTTTCGCTGTCCGAACCCCATGTGATGGGGATCCTCAATATCACGCCCGACTCATTCAGTGACGGTGGCCAGTACAACAGTCTGGATGCCGCGCTGCGGCGTGCCGAAAGAATGCTGGAGGCGGGTGCCGGCATTCTGGATGTGGGTGGTGAGTCCACCCGGCCGGGCGCGCAGGAAGTCAGCGTACAGCAGGAGCTGGACCGGGTGGCGCCGCTGGTCGAACGGCTGGTCCGCGAGTTTGATGCGCTGGTATCGGTGGATACCTCCACCCCCCGGGTGATGACGGAGGCGGCCCGGCTGGGCGCTGGTCTGCTCAACGACGTGCGTGCGCTGCAGCGTGAAGGTGCCCTGCAGGCGGCTGCCGCAACCGGCTTGCCGGTGTGCCTGATGCACATGCGTGGTGAGCCGCGCAACATGCAGGATGCTCCACATTACGAGGATGTGGCAGTGGAGGTTCTGGAGTTCCTGCGGCAGCGGGTGCAGGCCTGCGAGCAGGCCGGCATCGAGCGGGGCAGGCTGATCGTTGACCCCGGATTCGGTTTACCCAAAAACCTGTCACATAACCTTGAACTCTTTCACCGAATGAAAGAGTTGGCTGTCATACAATTACCGCTATTGGTGGGTGTGTCCCGCAAAAGCATGATCGGCCAGATTCTGGACCGGCCGGTGGATGCGCGTCTGTACGGCAGCCTTGCGCTGGCCGTGATGGCGCTGGAGCGGGGCGCATGGATACTTCGTGTGCATGACGTGGCGGAAACCATGGATGCAGTGAGAATTTATCAGGCCGTACAACAGGCTGGAGAGGGAAGCAGATGAGCAGAAAGTATTTTGGCACGGATGGTATTCGCGGACGTGTGGGACAGGAGCCCATCACCCCGGACTTCATGCTCAAGCTGGGCTGGGCCGCCGGTATGGCGTTCCGCAAGCAGGGCAGGTGCCGCGTGCTGATTGGCAAGGACACCCGTATCTCCGGGTACATGTTCGAGTCCGCCCTGCAGGCCGGCCTGATTGCCGCCGGTGCCGACGTGGCGCTGCTGGGGCCGATGCCGACTCCGGGCGTGGCCTATCTGTCGCGTACCTTCAAGGCGGATGCCGGCATTGTCATCAGTGCTTCGCATAATGCGCACCACGACAACGGCATCAAGTTCTTTTCCACCAACGGCAAGAAGCTGCCCGACGAGGTCGAGCTGATGATCGAGGAGCTGATGGATGCTCCCATGCAGGTGGTGGAGTCCGAGCAGCTGGGCCGTGCCAGCCGGATCGATGATGCGGCTGGCCGCTATGTCGAGTTTTGCAAGAGTAGCGTACCGACCAGTTCCGACTTTTCCGGCATGAAGGTGGTGATCGACTGTGGTCATGGCGCTACCTACCGTATTGCGCCCAGTGTTTTCAGCGAACTGGGCGTGGATGTGATCGTTATCGGTAACCAGCCGGACGGCATCAACATCAACCAGGGCTGTGGATCCACCTGTATGGGTGCGCTGCAAAAGGCGGTCGTTGAGCACGGTGCCGACTTCGGTATTGCCTTTGACGGCGACGGTGACCGTGTGCAGATGGTGGATCACACCGGTGTGGTGCTGGATGGTGATGACCTGCTGTACATCATCGCCACCGACCTGCAGGAGCGTGAGCGACTGACAGAAGGCGGCGTGGTGGGCACCCTGATGAGCAACTTCGGCCTGGAGATGGCGCTGGCCGAGCGCGGTATTTCTTTTACCCGTGCCAATGTCGGCGACCGCTACGTGATGCAGGAAATGCAGGAGCGTGGTTGGGTGCTGGGCGGTGAGGGGTCGGGACATATTCTTTGCACCCAGCATCACACCACGGGTGACGGCATTATTGCCGCCTTGCAGGTGATCCTGGCGCTGCGCCGCCGCGGTAATAGCCTGGCCAGCGAGCGACTGGCATGGAAAAAATTGCCGCAGACCCTGGTTAATGTGCGTTTTGCCGGGGGCAAGGATCCGGTTGTACACCCTGAAGTGGTGGCTGCCTGTGACCAGGTGACTGCCGAACTGGCCGGCCGTGGCCGGGTGCTGTTGCGCAAGTCCGGAACCGAGCCGCTGGTGCGGGTGATGGTCGAGGGTGAGGATGCCAAGGTTGTACAGCAATATGCCGAACAGCTGGCCGCTGTGGTTGAGCGGGTGTGTGGCTGATTTTGCTTGCATGCAGGCCCCGGCTTGAGTACTATCTGCACCCACTTTGAGGCATGAGGTTTGCTATGCGCCGTCCACTGGTTGCTGGAAACTGGAAAATGAACGGCAGTTTGCAGAAAGTTTCTGCGCTGCTTGATGGCTTGAAGTCCCAGGCGTTGCCGGGGGATGTGGATGTTGCCGTATTCCCGGGTATGTTGCACGTTGCACAGGCATGCCGGGAACTCGACAGCATTGCGGTAGGTGCCCAGGACTGTGCCGTAGAGGCTGGTCATGGAGCGATGACCGGGGAAACCTCGGCGACCCAGCTGAAGGATGCCGGTTGCCGCATGGTGCTGGTTGGCCACTCCGAGCGCCGCGAGATCCAGGGTGAAACCGACGAAGTGGTTGCCCGCAAGTTCGTGGCAGCCCAGTCTGCGGGTCTGGTGCCGGTGCTTTGTGTTGGCGAGACCTTGCAGCAGCGTGAGCAGGGCAGGGCCATCGAGACGGTGACCGAGCAGGTTGAGGCAGTTATCCGTACGGCGGGTATCAAGGCGTTTGCCGATGCGGTACTGGCGTACGAGCCGGTCTGGGCTATTGGCACCGGTCTGACTGCCTCGCCGGAGCAGGCGCAGCAGGTGCACAAGGCATTGCGTGGCGTAATTGCCGTGCATGATGCCGCGATTGCGGAAAACCTGCGCATTTTGTATGGCGGCAGTGTCAAGGCCGATAATGCGGCGGAACTGTTTGCGCAAAGGGACATTGATGGTGGTCTGGTAGGCGGTGCCTCACTGGATGCCGAAGAATTTGGTGCGATCTGTCGCGCCGCAGGAAACTGAAATGCTGGAATCAGTAATCATTATTGTACATCTGGTGGCAGCCATTGCCCTGGTCGGGCTGGTGCTGATCCAGCAGGGCAAGGGTGCTGAAGCTGGTGCTTCCTTCGGGTCTGGCGCTTCGGCAACGGTATTTGGTGCGCAGGGAACCGGTAGTTTTTTTGGCCGGATTACCGCTATACTGGCGACCGTGTTTTTCGCAACCAGCCTGGGCCTGGCCTACTACGCCAAGCAGCGTGCCACTGGTGTTGACGATCTGGGTCTGCCCAGCATTGTCATCCAGCAGGAGCAAAAGGCGGTACAGAAGCCGCAGTCCGACATTCCTGCGCTGGAAGAAGACGCTGCAACAGCGGGTGAGGCTGGCGGTGACCTGCCGCAGCTGGATGACTAGCTGCGAAAGACATTTCGCAGGCTGAACGGTTTTGCCGAGGTGGTGGAATTGGTAGACACGCTACCTTGAGGTGGTAGTGGCCATAGGCTGTAGGGGTTCGAGTCCCCTCCTCGGTACCATACGCAAGCCGCACGATCGCTGGTCGTGCGGCTTGACTTTTTCTGGGTTCTTGACTAACATCCCCCTGCTTTATTGTCCGGTCCGGTGTTTCGGTGAGAGCGGTTGTCCGCTCATTGTCCGGGTTCCAGGCACTGTCAGGGACAGGCAAGGATTTTTCAAGGCCCCTTTCAGGGGCTTTTTCATACGCCGCGGCATGGCAGTGCGGTACTTGGGTATGGGCGTCTCGCCCATTTTTTGTTTTTGGACGGCGAGAAAAGCACAGTGGAGGGCAGATGAGCAAACTGCAACAACTGCAGTCGATCCTTGCTCCGGTCATTGAGGCAATGGAGTACCAGTGCTGGGGCCTGGAGTTCATATCCCAGGGCAAGCATTCGGTCTTGCGTGTTTTCATCGAGCACGAGCAGGGCATTACCGTGGATGACTGCGAGACGGTCAGCCGCCAGCTCAGTGCGGTACTGGATGTGGAAGACCCCATCAGCGGCGAATATACGCTGGAGGTGTCCTCGCCAGGCATGGATCGTCCGCTGTTCACCCTCGAGCAGTTCGCTGCCTATGCCGGTCATCGGGTAAAGGTCAGGATGCGTGTGGCGGTAGAAGAACGCCGTAATTTCCAGGGTGTCCTGAAGGGCGTGGAAGATCTGGATGTGGTGGTGCAGGTGGATGAGTACGAATACCTGCTGCCAATCGAGTTTATTGACAAGGCAAACATAGTTCCGGTTTTTGACTGACAGGCCGGCGCCTGCAGCCGTATCAAGTTGAGGCATGTGATGAGCAAAGAAATACTGTTGGTGGTTGAGTCCGTCTCCAACGAAAAGGGTGTGCCGCCCTCGGACATCTTTGAGGCGCTGGAAACCGCGCTGGCCACTGCAACCAAGAAGAATTACGAAGATGACGTGGAACTGCGCGTCGAGATCGACCGCCAGACCGGAGAGTACGATACCTTCCGTCGCTGGCATGTGGTCGAGGACGAGGAGCTGGAAGATCCGGCATACCAGTACACTCCGGACATGCTGCCGGAGCAGTATGCGGATCGCCAGGTAGGCGATGTCATCGAGGAGCAGGTCGACTCCATCGAGTTTGGCCGCATTGCGGCACAGACGGCCAAGCAGGTCATCGTGCAGAAAGTGCGCGAGGCCGAGCGTGCCCAGGTGGTGGAGGCCTACCGGGACAAGATCGGCGAGATCGTCTCCGGTACCGTCAAGAAGGTCACCCGCGATAACGTGGTGGTGGATCTGGGCAACAATGCCGAGGCCTTGCTGTCCCGCGAGGAGACCATTCCGCGCGAGGCCTTCCGTGTGGGTGTGCGCACCCGCGCCCTGCTCAAGGAAATCCGCACCGACAACCGCGGCCCGCAGCTGATGCTGTCTCGCACCGCGCCAGAAATGATCATGGAGCTGTTCAGCATCGAGGTCCCCGAGATCTCCGAAGGGCTGATCGAGATCATGGCTGCCGCCCGCGACCCGGGCTCCCGTGCCAAGATCGCGGTGCGCTCCAAGGACAAGCGCATCGACCCGCAGGGTGCCTGCATCGGTATGCGCGGCTCGCGTGTGCAGGCGGTCACCGGCGAGTTCGGCGGCGAGCGCGTGGACATCGTCCTGTGGGACGACAACCCGGCCCAGTTTGTCATCAACGCCATGGCACCGGCCGAGGTGGTGGCCATCATCGTCGACGAGGATGCCCACTCCATGGACATCGCGGTCGCCGAAGACAACCTGGCCCAGGCCATCGGCCGTGGCGGCCAGAACGTGCGTCTGGCATCCCAGCTGACCGGCTGGACCCTCAACGTGATGACCGAAGAGGACATCCAGGCCCGCCAGCAGCAGGAAACCGGCGATATCCTGCGCCTGTTCATCGATGAACTGGATGTGGACGAGGAGCTGGCCCAGGTGCTGGTTGAGGAAGGCTTCAGCACGCTGGACGAAGTGGCCTATGTGCCCATGGAAGAAATGCTGGAAATTGACGGCTTTGACGAGGAGATCGTCAACGAACTGCGCGCTCGCGCCAAGGACCGTCTGTTGTCCCGCGCCATCGCCACCGAAGAGAAGCTGGCTGATATTCAACCTGCCCAGGATCTGCTGGACCTGGAAGGCATGACCAAGGAGCTTGCCGTAGAACTGGCCGTACGCGGTGTACTGAGCCGCGAAGACCTGGCCGAGCAGTCGGTTGACGACCTGCTGGATATTGAAGGCCTGGATGAAGAAGATGCCGGCAAGCTGATCATGGCCGCCCGCGCTCACTGGTTTGAATAAGCACGTAGCGGCTTGAGGAGGAGTTCACATGACGCAAGTCACGGTTAAAGAATTGGCAGAAACGGTTGGCACACCGGTCGAACGTTTGCTGCAACAGATGAAAGAAGCCGGATTGCCGCATACCAAGGTGACCGATGCCGTTAGCGATGCTGAAAAACAGCGCCTGCTGGCACACCTGCAGGCGGGTCCGGGCGACAAGCCGGATTCCGGCAAGAAAATCACCCTGCAGCGCAAGACCACAACCACACTGCGCGCGCCGGGCAGCAAGCCGGTCAGCGTGGAAGTGCGCAAGAAGCGCACCTACGTGAAGCGGGCCGCCGAGGAAACCCCGGTAGAGACCGCTGCCCCGGCAGAGGCCGTGGAAACCGCCAAGCCGGAACCTGTAGTCGCTCCGGCCGCTGCGGCTCCGGCGCGCGAATCCGTAGCCGATATCGTGCAGGATGCCGAGCAGCGCCGCATTGAGGCGGTCGAGCAGGCCCGCCTGGCCAAGGAAGAGGAAGCCCGGCTGGCCCGCGAAAAGGCCGAAGAGCAGGAGCGTCTGCGTGCCGAGGAAGAGGCCCGTGCCCTGGCCGAAGCCAGTGCCGCACCTGCAGAGCCACCCGCGCCGGCACGTACCGAGCGCAAGAAGGAAGAGCCACGCCGCTCGGCACGACGCGATGAGGAAGAGCGCCGCGAGCGCAGACCCGCCGGTGGCCGTCCCGGATCCCGCAAGATCAGCCTGCGTCACGACGAGGAAGATGGCGGCGGACGCCGTGGCCGTCGTGCGGGCAGGGGTCGCAAGCGTAACGAGCATGGCTTCCAGGCGCCAACCACGCCGATCATTCGCGAAGTGCAGATTGGCGAGACCATCACGGTTTCCGAGCTGGCCTCGCAGATGGCCATCAAGGGCGGCGAAGTGGTCAAGTTCATGTTCAAGCTGGGCACCCCGGTAACCATCAACCAGGTGCTGGATCAGGACACCGCAGCGCTGGTGGCCGAGGAAATGGGCCACAAGTACAAGCTGGTCAGCGATGATCTGCTGGAAGAGCAACTGGCCGAATCCCTGAAGCTGGAAGGTGAAGCATTCCAGCGCGCCCCGGTAGTGACCGTGATGGGTCACGTGGACCACGGTAAAACCTCGCTGCTGGACTACATCCGTCGCGCCAAGGTGGCCACCGGCGAGGCTGGCGGCATTACCCAGCATATCGGTGCCTACCACGTGAAAACCGAAGGCGGCATGATCACCTTCCTGGATACTCCGGGTCACGCGGCCTTTACCGCCATGCGTGCGCGTGGTGCCAGGGCGACCGACATCGTGATTCTGGTGGTGGCTGCCGATGACGGCGTCATGCCCCAGACCATCGAGGGCATCCAGCACGCCAGGGCGGCCGGTGTTCCCATCATCGTGGCCGTCAACAAGATCGACAAGCCTGAAGCCGATCCGGATCGCATCAAGAACGATCTGGCCCAGCATGAGGTCATTCCGGAAGAGTGGGGTGGCGATACCCAGTTCGTCCACGTATCCGCCAAGATGGGTACCGGTATCGACGAGCTGCTGGAATCCGTTCTGCTGCAGTCCGAGGTGCTGGAGCTGACTGCCATTCCGAGTGCCTCGGGTCGTGGTGTGGTCATCGAGTCCCGTCTGGACAGGGGCCGTGGTCCGGTCGCTTCCATCCTGGTGCAGAACGGTACCCTGCGTCAGGGCGACATGGTGCTGGCCGGCGTCAACTTCGGCCGCGTGCGCGCCATGCTGGACGAGAACGGCCAGCCCATCCAGGAAGCCGGTCCTTCCATTCCGGTGGAGATCCTGGGCCTGGACGGCACCCCAGAAGCGGGTGACGAGCTGACCGTGGTAGAGGATGAGCGCAAGGCCCGTGAAATCGCGCTGTTCCGCCAGGGCAAGTTCCGCGAGGTCAAGCTGGCCCGCGCCTCTGCCGGCAAGCTGGAGAACATCTTCGAAAGCATGGGCCAGGAAGAGAGGAAAGTGCTCAACGTGGTCATCAAGACCGACGTGCGCGGCACCCTGGAAGCCCTGCAGAGCTCGCTCACCGAGCTGGGCAACGAGGAAGTGGAAGTGCGTGTCGTGGGTGGCGGCGTGGGCGGGATCACCGAGAGTGATGCCAACCTGGCGCTGGCCTCCAATGCGGTCATCTTCGGCTTCAACGTGCGTGCCGATGCCGGTGCGCGCAAGATCGTCGAAACCGAAAGCCTCGACATGCGCTACTACAACATCATCTACGACATCATCGAGGACGTGAAGAAGGCGCTGACCGGTATGCTGGGCAGCGACCTGCGCGAACAGATTGTCGGCGTGGCCGAAGTGCGCGAGGTCTTCCGCTCTCCACGACTGGGTGCGGTTGCCGGTTGCATGGTGGTCGAGGGTACCGTGTTGCGTAACCGTCCGATCCGCGTACTGCGTGATGACGTGGTGATCTTTGAGGGCGAGCTGGAATCCCTGCGTCGCTACAAGGATGACGTCAACGAGGTACGCCAGGGAATGGAGTGTGGTATCGGCGTCAAGAGCTACAACGACGTCAAGGTCGGCGACAAGATCGAAGTGTTCGAGAAGGTCGAAGTGGCCCGTACCCTCTGATCCGCTCCCTTGATACATGACAACGGCACGTCCGGGCAACTGGCGTGCCGTTTGTTGCTTTACACAAGGCTCCATGAGGTATCGACATCATGAGCAAGCAATACAGCCGCGCCCAGCGTGTGGGCGACCAGATCCAGCGCGAGCTGGCGGTGATGATTCCCCGCGAGGTCAGGGACCCGCGGCTGGGTTTCATCACCATCACCGGCGTGGATGTCAGCAGTGACCTGGGCCATGCCAAGGTGTACATCACCCTGATGAACAGCGAGGACGAGGAAAGCGTCCGGCTCAACCTGGAAGTGCTGGCCGAGTCGGCCAGCTATCTGCGCATGCTGCTGGGCAAGGCCATTCGCATCCGCAGCATTCCCCAGCTGCATTTCTACTACGATGAAAGCATCCGCCGTGGTGCCTACATGTCTTCGCTGATCGACCAGGCGCTGGCCAGCGACCGCAAGAACCGGCAGACGGACGAGGAAAGCTGAGTGAGCCAGCAGATCAAGCGCAAGCGCCGTAGCGTAAGCGGCATTCTGATTCTGGACAAGCCGGTCGGCTTCAGCTCCAACGGAGCACTGCAGAAGGTCCGCTGGTTGCTCAACTCGGACAAGGGCGGCCATACCGGCAGCCTGGATCCGCTGGCAACCGGTGTGCTGCCCCTGTGCTTTGGCGAGGCCACCAAGTTCTCCCGCTACCTGCTGGATGCCGACAAGACCTACGAGGCCGATGTTCGTCTGGGGGTCACCACAGATACCGGTGATGCCGAGGGACAGGTGTTGGAGACCCGCCCCGTTGCCGTTGATACGGGCGATGTGGAAGACGTCCTGCCGCGTTTTCGCGGCGACATCCTGCAGGTGCCGCCCATGTACTCCGCGCTCAAGCAGGATGGCCAGCCGCTGTACAAGCTGGCCCGTGCCGGTGAGGTGGTGGAGCGCAAGGCGCGTCCGGTGCATATTGGCGAACTGGAAATACTGAGCCTGGAGGATGGCCTGCTGCGGTTGCGGGTCAGCTGCAGCAAGGGCACCTACATCCGCACCCTGGCCGAAGACATCGGCAGGGAGCTGGGCTGCGGTGCCCATGTGGCCGGACTGCGGCGCACCGTGGCGGGTCCTTTCGGACTGGAGCGCTCGGTTGGCCTGGACGAGCTGATTGCCCTGCACGAAGAGCAGGGCAGCGAGGCGCTGGACCGCTACCTGCTGCCCTGCGATGCAGGTCTGCTGGACTGGCCGCTGGTCGAGCTGAGCGAGCATAGCAGTTTCTACTGGCAGAACGGCCAGCCGGTGCGGGCACCGGGTGCGCCAGCGCAGGGCATGGTGCGCGTCTACAACCATGCGCAGGAATTTATCGGCGTGGCCGAAATTGACGAGGACGGACTGGTTGCGCCAAGGCGGTTGGTTAGGTCACAATAGGCAAGTTTATCCGGTCGTCATGACCGGAACATGGGTGGCTGTCGGCAGGCACGGTCATGCCATTTTGCAAACACGGGACTGTAACCACAAAAACAGCCCGGCCTGTCCATTATCAAGGAGCCAGACATGGCACTGAGTGTTGAAGAAAAAGCCCAGATCGTTGGCGATTACCAGCAAGCCGCCGGTGACACCGGTTCTCCCGAAGTCCAGGTTGCACTGCTGACCGCCAACATCAACAAGCTGCAGGATCACTTCAAGGAAAACAAGAAGGATCACCATTCCCGTCGTGGCCTGATTCGCATGGTCAACCAGCGTCGCAAGCTGCTGGACTACCTGAAGAAGAAGGACCTGGCGCGTTATGCTGCGCTGATTGGCCGTCTGGGCCTGCGTCGCTAAGTCTGGCGGATGCTGAACGGCTCCGTCACGATCGGCCCCGGCCGGGCAGTGACGGTGTCGTTGTGGTGCTGCATATTCCGTGCGTACGCGAATCCATACAGAAAGCCGGTGTTCTGGAAAGCCTGCGGGTCAAACCCCGGGCTGCAGGCACCGGCTTTTTGTCTTTAATGATCCGTTACCTGGTGGAAGCTCTGAAAAGCTTCTGTTTTGACAGGCGTTTTTCAGAGTTTCCATAGAAGAATGCCAATGGACCACGCCGGGCCGAATCCCGCCGGGTCTGACAGTTCCCCCTGGTAACAAGCAAGATAGAGAAGGAAGAAACCGTGAATCCGGTAATCAAGACATTTCAATTCGGTCAGTCGACCGTAACCCTGGAAACCGGCCGCATTGCCCGTCAGGCAAGTGGTGCCGTGCTGGTCAAGATGGACAATGACGTTGCCGTGCTGGCAACCGTGGTTGCTGCCAAGCAGCCTGATGCGGGCAAGGACTTCTTCCCGCTGTCCGTTCACTACCAGGAAAAGAACTACGCGGCCGGCCGTATCCCCGGTGGCTTCTTCAAGCGTGAGGCCCGCCCCACCGAGAAGGAAACCCTGACCTCGCGCCTGATCGACCGTCCCATCCGCCCGCTGTTCCCGGAAGGCTTCAACAACGAAGTGCAGGTCATCTGTACCGTGCTGTCCACCAGCAAGAAGACCGATCCGGACATCGCCGCCATGCTGGGTACCTCCGCAGCACTGGCCATCTCCGGCATCCCCTTCAACGGTCCGATCGGCTGTGCCCGTGTCGGCTTTCACCCGGAAGCCGGTTACCTGCTCAACCCGACCTACGAGCAGCTGGAAGCCTCCGCGCTGGACATGGTGGTAGCCGGTACCGAAGACGCCGTGCTGATGGTTGAGTCCGAAGCCAAGGAGCTGACCGAAGACCAGATGCTGGGTGCCGTACTCTTTGCCCACGAAGAGCAGCAGGTAGCCATTCGCGCCATCAAGGAACTGGCTGCCGAAGCCGGCAAGCCTGCCTGGGACTGGCAGCCGCCCGCCGAAAACACCGAGCTGCTGGATGCCATCCGCAACCAGTTCGGCGCGGCCGTTTCCGAGGCCTACACCATTACCATCAAGCAGGACCGCTACAACCGTCTGGGCGAGCTGCGTGATCAGGCGGTTGCCGCCCTGGCCAACGACGAAACCGGCCCGTGCACGAAGGAAGTCAAGGAGTGCTTCGGCGAGATCGAGTACCGCACCGTGCGCGAGAACATCGTGACCGGCAAGCCGCGTATCGATGGCCGTGACACCCGGACCGTGCGTCCGCTGAACATCGAGGTGGGCGTGCTGGACAAGACCCATGGTTCCTCCCTGTTCACCCGTGGCGAAACCCAGTCGCTGGTGGTGGCTACCCTGGGTACCGCCCGTGACGCCCAGCTGCTGGACATGCTGGAAGGCGAGATGCGTGACTCCTTCATCTTCCACTACAACTTCCCTCCCTACTCCGTAGGCGAGTGTGGCCGCATGGGTGGCGCCGGTCGCCGCGAGATCGGTCACGGCCGTCTGGCCCGCCGTGGTGTGGCTGCGATGCTGCCCAATCCGGATGACTTCCCCTACACCATCCGTGTGGTGTCCGAGATCACCGAGTCCAACGGTTCCAGCTCCATGGCGTCCGTCTGTGGTGCCTCCCTGGCACTGATGGATGCCGGTGTGCCGATGAAGGCACCGGTGGCCGGTATCGCCATGGGTCTGGTCAAGGAAGGCGAGAAGTTCGCCGTACTGACCGATATCCTGGGTGACGAGGACCACCTGGGTGACATGGACTTCAAGGTGGCCGGTACCGCCCAGGGCGTGACCGCGCTGCAGATGGACATCAAGATCGAGGGTATCACCGAGGAGATCATGGAGATCGCCCTGGAGCAGGCCCACACTGCGCGCCAGACCATTCTGGAGCAGATGAACCAGGTGCTGCCGGCCTCGCGCAGCGAGATCTCGGAAAACGCACCGTCCATGCTGGCCATGAAGATCGACTCGGACAAGATCCGCGACGTGATCGGCAAGGGTGGCGCCACCATCCGTGCCATCTGCGAGGAAACCAATGCGTCCATCGACATCGAGGACGACGGCTCCATCAAGATCTTCGGCGAGACCAAGGAAGCCGCCGAGGCCGCCCGTGAAGCGGTACTGGCCATCACCGCCGAGGCGGAGATCGGCAAGATCTACCACGGCAAGGTCGAACGCATCGTCGACTTCGGTGCCTTCGTCAACATCCTGCCCGGCAAGGACGGTCTGGTGCACATTTCCATGATCAGCAATGAGCGCGTGGAAAAGGTGACCGACTACCTGAAGGAAGGCGAGATGATCGACGTTGTGGTACTGGACGTGGACAACCGCGGTCGCATCAAGCTGTCCATCAAGGACGTCGAAGCGGCCCGCGCCGAACAGGAATGATTTCCTGGTGAAAAAAAAGGCTGCCACCGGGCAGCCTTTTTTGTGTCCGCCGGTTGTGGGCGGCGGAACATATTGATGTTGGATGGCTGTTTAGCGGCTGCTGCCGATCCTGACCAGCTCGCCACCTTCAAAGCGCAGGTAGTAGTACATGCCATTGCGCGGACCGTACACCCACTCCTCGACCCGCAGATCGTGGACATGGCCGTACTCGTTGACCCGTTCACGGTAGCCGAGCGAGGTTTCCTCGGCCGGTGTGCCGCACTTGGCCATCACCTGGTACTGGCTATCGCCAAGGCTGACCAGGGCCGAGCCGCAGCGCAGCGTGGAAGCGGCCTGGGCCGGCAGGGACAGGGCCAGCAGCAGGCCGGCCAGAAAACAGGAAAGGGACTTCATGACTGGGTACCTCAGGGCAGACGTTTGCTTTCGATGCGGACCAGGCGATTGCCTTCCAGGCGCAGGATATAGGTCATGCCGTTGCGCGGACCGTATACCCACTCCTCGACAACCAGTTCCAGCCGCTGATGGGGGCCGACGGTGTAGCCTATGGTATCCCGATACACCGGTTCACCGCATTTGCGCTTGATTTCAAAGCCGCGGCTGCCAAGGCTGATCAGCTCGCTGCCGCAGCGCATGGTGTCGGCCAGTGCCGGCCCGCCTGTCAGCAGGCCGGCCAGCAGCAGTGCGATTGTTTGCCGGTTCATAACACGTCCAGATGCAGCTGGCTGTTGAGCATGCCGTTGTCCGGCTCGGCGTTTTCGTTCACATCCAGCAGGAACAGGCGCTCCACATCGATGCCGCCTTGTTCGACCAGGTGGCTGCGAATGGCTGCGGCACGCTGCTGGGCCAGGGTGCGCAGGAACAGCGGGTTGGCGGCCATTTCCTGCAGCACCTGTTGCCGCTGCCAGCCGTGACGCTCCTTGCGGGGCAGGGACGGCATGGCTTCCACCTTGCCTTCCTGCAGCATGGTCTCATAAATCTGCTCCAGCAGGTGCTCCTGGTTGCGCTCGCTCACCTCCAGGCTGTAGATGTCGTCGGGTAGTGGCTTGCCGCGTTCCTGCAGGTGCTGGTACCAGAGCTCCTGGTAGCGGCGCTGCAGCATGCGCTCGGCCAGCGCCGGTCCGTCATGGGCGGCAGCACTGGTACCCTCGATGTTCAGCTTGAGCAGGGGGCGCTGCTGCAGGGCACCCGCCAGGCTGTCCAGCAGCGCGGCGGCGTGTTCGTTCAGCTGTGTCGCGCCGGGTGCAAAGGGAATCTGTCCCAGATCATCGTCACCGGCGTTGCCGATGCCGGCCAGCATGCGGAAGGGTGAGGAAACCGCACGGGTCAGCAGGTTGCGCAGGGTCTGCCAGACAATGGGCATGACGCTGAACTCGGGGCTGTTCATGTCGCCGGTTACCGGCAGCTGGATGTCGATGTTGCCCTTGGTGTCCTTGAGCATGGCGACGGCCAGGCGAATCGGCAGGTCGACCGCATCGCTGCTTTCCACCTTCTCACCCAGTTGCAGCTGTTCCAGCAGCACCGAGTTGCTGGCGTTGAGCTGGCCCTCGCTGATCTGGTAGTGCAGATCCAGATTGAGACGGCCTTTCTGGATGCGGTAGCCGGCAAACTTGCCGGAATAGGGGGTCAGGGCGGTCAGCTCGACCCGCTTGAAGCTGGTGACGATGTCCAGTTGCTCTAGCGGGTCAAAGGGCGTCAGCGAGCCGCTGATGCTGACCGGCGCATAGTTGTCCACCGCTCCCTTGATGTCGACCGGGGTTGGCCGCGTGCTGCCCGATGCCAGTGTGCCGATGCGGCCGTTGAGTTTCTCGATGGCGGTGGCGAAATGCGGCTTCAGGCTGAAGTCGGCGAAGTTGGCCGAGCCTTCCTCGACCAGGATTTCACCCAGCTCGAAGCGGAAATCGGCCGCCTGGCTGTCGTCAGCGGGAGACTCCGGCTGCGGCACCAGAACCTTGTTGATGTTGGTGTCCAGGTTCTCGTCGATGACCAGTCGCGCATAGGGCTGCACGGCGTGGATGCGACCGATCTGCAGCTGGCTGCTGTCCGCCTGGCTGAAGGTGATTTTCTCCAGCTTCAGCGCCTGCCATTTCAGCAGATCACGGTGCTGCTCGTCGTCGCGGATGTGCAGCTTGTTGACCTGCACGTCACCGCTCAGGCTGAAGTCCAGCGGTTCGATGGATTTGAGGCTGGTCTTCAGGTCGCTGTCCAGTGCCGCGCTGAGCAGTTCGATGCGGGCATAGGGGCGGATCCATGCCTTGGCGGTACGCAGGTCGAGGTTGGCGGTCTTGAGCTGTGCGGTGCCGGCCAGCGATTGCAGGTGTGCCTCTGCGGACAGATCGATGGTGCCTTGCTCGCCAAGACGGGTGGCCAGTTGCAGGCCGACCGGTTCGTCGCTGCGGCTGTCAAAGCCGCTGACCTGCAGGCCCAGACCGGTGAAATCCAGTGCGACCGGCTCGGGCTGATTGTCCAGTTGCACCTGAACGCGGCTGTCGGTGACGGCCAGCTGCTGCAGGCGGACATGCCAGGGAATCTGGGCCAAACCCGCTGCGGGCTCTTCAATCACCGGTTCGACGGCTTCCTCAATCTGCTCCACGGCGGCGCTTGGCGGACTGATCTTTTCCCAGTTGAGCGTGCCGTCCTTGTTGACCAGCAGGGGGGCGTGCAGCGTCCTGGCGGTTACCTGCTGGATGTTGACCTGCTGGGCAGCCAGATCCATGCCGGCCTGGGCTACCTGAAGCTGTCCGGCCTTGAGCAGCAGGGCGTTGTCCACATTGGCCAGCTCCAGCTCGTCCAGCTGCAGGTTGAGGTTGTCCGTGATGACCTGTAGCTCGGGTTCCAGTTGCAGGTGCCAGGCGGTATCCAGCTGCAGTGTGCCGCTGTTCAGCTGCAGTTCCAGCTGCTCGCGCACATAGGGCCACCAGCTGGCCAGGGCGATTTTGTCGGCCTGCAGCTGGCCGCGGGTTTCCATGCTTTGCAGGGCAAAGTCGCCATCGGCTTGCAGCTCGGTGCCGTCGCTGGCGGTCAGGGCCAGCTCGAAGCGTGCCGGAATATCCTGGTCCAGGCTGAAATCGCTGGCCTGTACCTGGATGTTCTCGAAGAGAATGTCGACCGGTTGTTGCAGGCTGCGATCCAGATAGGCAACGCTGCCCTGCTCGATGCGGGCCTGTGCCAGGGTCAGGGGAAACGCTGGCTGCTCTTCGCGGGGTTCGTCATTGCCGGGCGGCAGGTCAAACAGCTGCAGCAGGGTGAGTTCCCGGTTTTCGTCCAGCTCGATGCGGGCGAAGGGCTGCTGTAGAACGGCCTCACTGATATGCACCCGCCCCCTGAACAGGTTGTTCCAGTCCAGCCGAGCGTGGGCGGCATCCAGCGCAATGGCCGGCTCCTGGCCGATGGCCAGTTGCCACAGGCGTAGCTCCAGGCTCAGCGGGTTGAATTCCAGGCGCTGCAGGTGGGCCGGTTCCCTGGTGTATTGCTGCAGCAGCTGGTTGCCGAAATGCAGACCCAGTCCCGGAATGGCCAGAAAGCCGAGCCAGCAGTACAGAAGAAATGACAGGACTATCGTCCAGAGTGTGCCTTTAAGCAGTTTTTGCATGATGCCCCCCAGCATGGTGTACCTGCATAGTATGCACCAGACGGCAGGTGGATGCAGGGGGCTGCTACACAGTTTGGCGGTGCAGCAGGCCGGCCTTGCCGGTGCCCATCTGCTGCATCATTCATGTATCACTGCACACTGTTGGCCTTTCTGTACAGGTCGATCAGCCCTTGGCTCGAGGAGTTGACCGATGCCGTCGCAGTGCCGCCATTGAGCAGCGGATAGATCTGCTCGCCCAGCTCCTTGCCCAGCTCCACACCCCACTGGTCGAAGGCATTGATGCCCCAGATGACGCTCTGCACAAACACCTTGTGTTCGTACAGGGCGATCAGTGCGCCCAGACGCTGTGGATCCAGCTCCGGCAGCACCAGGGTGTTGCTGGGGCGGTTGCCGGGAATCACCTTGTGCTCCGCCAGTGCCTGTACGCGCTGCTCGTCCAGTCCCTGGGTGCGCAGCTCCTCTTCGGCCTGGGCGCGAGACTTGCCGAGCATCAGTGCCTGGCTTTGCGACAGGCAGTTGGCATACAGCCATTGCTGGTGATCGGAAACGGGATTCTGGCTGCGGGCGGCGATGATGAAGTCGGCCGGGATCATCTGCGTGCCCTGCAGCAGCAGCTGGTGGTAGGCGTGCTGGCCGTTGGTGCCGATGTTGCCCCAGATGACCGGTCCGCTGGCGTACTCCAGCGGCTGGCCGTCATGGCGGACACGTTTGCCGTTGGACTCCATGTCCAGCTGCTGCAGGTAGTCGGGCAGGCTTTGCAGGTAGTTGTCGTAGGGCAGCACCGCATGGCTCTGCGCGCCGTGAAAGTTGGCATACCAGACACCCAGCAGCGCCATGATGACCGGCATGTTCTCTTCCAGTGGTGCATGGATGGCATGCTGGTCCATTTGCCAGGCGCCGTGCAGCATGGCCTTGAAGTTTTCCATGCCGACTTGAAGAGCAATCGGCAGGCCGATGGCCGACCACAGGGAGTAGCGTCCACCGACCCAGTCCCACATGGGCAGGATGTTCTCTTCGGCAATGCCGAACTCCACTGCCTTGGCCACGTTGCTGGATACCGCCACAAAGTGACGGGCCAGTTTCTCTTCGCTGCAGCCGTTATCCAGCATCCACTGACGGGCGGCAAGGGCGTTCTTCAGAGTTTCCAAGGTGCCGAAGGACTTGCTGGACACGATGAACAGGGTGCGCTCGGGATTCAGCTGGCGGCTGATCTGGTGAAACTCGCTGCTGTCGATATTGGCCAGGAAGTGGCAGCGCAGCGTGCTGGCGGCAAAAGGTTGCAATGCTTCCACTGCCAGTTGCGGGCCGAGGAACGAACCGCCGATGCCGATGTTGACGACGTCGGTGATGGTCTTGCCGCTGAAGCCGGTCCACTCGCCGCCATGCAGCTGGCCTGCGAGGCGGGCCATCTGCTCGTGCACCTCGTGCACGGCGGCAATGATGTTCTCGCCATCCAGCAGCAACTCGTCACCCTCGGGGCGGCGCAGGGCGCTGTGCAGTGCGGCACGCTGCTCGGTGCTGTTGAGCATGGCGCCTGCGTACTGGGCTTGCAGTGCGGCGGGCACCCGGGTCTGGCGGGCCAGCTCCAGCAACAGGTCCATGGCCTGCTCGTCCAGCAGGTTCTTGGAGTAGTCAAGAACCATGCCCTGGTGCTCGACGGAGAACTTCCGGAAGCGTTGCGGGTCGGCTGCAAAAGCATCCTGCATGTTGAATGCATGCATGGCTGCATGCTTGTCGCGCAACGCCTGCCATACGGCAAGGGTAACCGGGTTCTGGGCAAAAATATCCTGTTGCATTCTGAAGTCCTCAAGCCTGGCCAACAAAACGGAATGGGCTGCCGGATCTGGCAGTGTTTTTCTGCAGAAGGAAAGAAAAGGCAGCCTTGTTTATCCGGACAAGAGTAGCACTGAAACGGCGGGCAGGGGCAAGGCATGCCGTTTTTACGCGGTTGCCGGGTGAACAGGGTGAAGGTATGGGGGGAGCGGGCCTTGCCTGCATGGGGCAGGCAAGGCAGGTCGGGTTCAGGCCAGTTGCACGGGAATGGCGTTGCTGCTGTGGCTGAGGGAGCCGTCATCGGCCATGTACAGCAGACGTGGCTTGTGGGTGTCCAGCTCGTGCTCTTCGTAGTGGCAGTAGGCGCAGATGATCAGACGGTCGCCGACGCTGGCCTTGTGTGCGGCGGCACCGTTGACCGAGATGATGCGCGAACCCGGCTCGCCACGGATGGCATAGGTGGTGAAACGCTCGCCGTTGTCCACGTTGTAAATCTGGATTTGCTCGTACTCGCGGATGCCGGACATGTCCAGCCAGTCGCCGTCGATGGCGCAGGAGCCTTCGTAGTCCACTACTGCATGGGTGGCAATGGCCCGGTGCAGTTTGGCCTTGAGCAGTATGGTTTGCATCAGTGTCTCTACCTCTGTGTGTTGAAGCCTGCCTTTATGGCTTCAGGGCTTCACGGCAAATGCGATGTTGTCGATCAGGCGGGTGCTGCCGAGAAAGGCGGCGGCCAGAACGACCAGTTCGCTACTGTCCGGAGTTGCGGGTTGCAGGCTGTGGGCCTGGCGCAACTCGATGTAGTCGGGACGCATGCCGGCTGTCTGTAGTTGTTGTTCAGCCTGTCGCAGCAAGGCTCCGTAGTCGCGGTTACCGGCCTGGATCTGGCCAACCAGTTGTTGCAGGCTCTGGTACAGGACTGGAGCGGTCTTGCGCTGTGCGGCGTCAAGATACCCGTTTCGCGAGGATAATGCGAGTCCATCGGTGTCACGTACGATGGGAGCACCGATGATTTCGACCGGAATGTCCAGATCGCGCGTTATTTTGCGGATGACGGCCAGCTGTTGGTAATCCTTTTCGCCAAATACGGCCAGATCCGGTTGCACCATGTTGAACAGCTTGGTCACCACGGTGGCTACACCATCAAAATGCCCGGGCCGGCTGCCGCCGCACAGCCCTTCGCTGACCCCGGATACCTGCACCAGGGTCTGGCCCAGCATGCCGTGGGGATACATCAGTTGCTCGGTTGGAGTGAACAGCAGGTTGCAGCCGGCTTCCAGCAGTTTCTGCCGGTCGTCCTCCAGGGTGCGCGGATAGCTGTCCAGGTCTTCATTGGGGCCGAACTGCAGTGGATTGACGAATACGCTGGCCACCACGAATCCGGCCTGCTTGCGCGCGGTTTCAATCAGGGAGATGTGTCCCGGATGCAGGTTGCCCATGGTGGGGACAAAACCGATGCGCAGGCCGGCCTTGCGTGCCGCGCTGACCTGCTCGCGCAGGGCTTCGATGGTGGCGACGGTGTTCATGCGTTGAATTCATGTTCCGGAGCAGGAAAGCGGCCTTCCTTGACGGCGACGTGATAGGCGGCGATGGCCGCACCGATGGAGCCGGCATCCTGCATGAAGTTGTGGACGAATTTGGGGGTGAAGCCGGTCAGTGACAGGCCTAGCATGTCGTGCAGCACCAGAACCTGACCGTCGGTGTCGGGGCCGGCGCCGATGCCGATCACCGGCACGCCTGCGGCACGGCTGACCTTGGCGGCCAGGCTGCTGGGTACGCATTCCAGCAGCAGCATGGCTGCGCCCGCCTTTTCAAGCGCCAGTGCATCGGCCTTGAGACGGGTTGCCGCTTCGGCATCGCGCCCCTGGACCCGGTAGCCACCGAAGATGTTGACCGATTGCGGCGTCAGACCCAGATGGACACAGGCCGGAATCCCGCGGCGGGCCAGTTCGGTAACGGCATCGCACAGCCAGGCACCGCCTTCCAGCTTGACCATGTGGGCGCCGGCGCGCATCAGCATGGCGCTCTGCCGGTAGATCTCTTCCGGTGTGGCGGTGCCCATGAAGGGCAGGTCGGCGACAATCATCGCGCCCTTGTTGCCACGGCGCACGCTGGCCGTATGGTACGCCATGTCCTCGATGGTGACCGGGAGGGTGCTGTCCCTGCCCTGCAGCACCATGCCTAGCGAGTCGCCCACCAGCAGCATCTCGATGCCTGCCTCACAGGAGGTGGCGGCAAAGGTGGCGTCATAGCAGGTCAGCATGGTGATCTTTTCACCACGCTGTTTGTGCGACAGCAGTGTGGTCAGGGTAATGTCCGGCATGTTTGCGGTTCCTCTTCGGGGGCTGCCTGGCGGCGGTGCTCCGTCGGTGCGGTGGATGCTTTCGGGCTGTTGCTATGGGGTCAGGCGGTGCAGGCTGTCATCTTGTGGACAACGCATGAGCAAATCAACCAGCAGGCGACCGTCCGGCAATTCCAAATCAGCGGAGGATACCTCAGCCAGAGGGTACAAGACAAAGGGTCGCATGTGCATGTGATAGTGGGGCACCTGCAGGCGCTCGTGCTGGATGGCGCGGTTGCCAAACAGCAGGATGTCCAGGTCCAGGGTGCGGGGCCCCCAGCGTTCGCCAGTGCGCTGGCGGCCATGCTGGCGCTCGATATCCTGTAGCAGGTCGAGCAGTTGCAGGGGCTCCAGCGAAGTTTCCAGCAGGGCGACCGCATTGGTGTAGCGCGGCTGGTCGGCTGGCCCCAACGGGGCGCTGGAGTACAGCGAGGAAGCCTTGCGCAGGCGCGTGCCCGGCAGGTTGTCCATGGCCTGCATGGCCTGCCGCAGCTGTTCGACGGGATCGCCCAGATTACTGCCCAGGCCGATATGGACCGATTGCATCAGTTTTGTGCTCCCGCCCTTTCGGTGGTGCGCGTATTGCGTTTGCGGGGCCTACGCTTTCTGCTGCGCCCGGGTGCGCTGCCCAGCTCGTTGACCATGCGCCGGCGATCGTTTTCCTCGGCAAACTGGAATTGGGTCCACCATTGGCCAAGGTTGCCGGTTTCTTCGCCGGCACTTTCACGCAGCAGCAGGAAGTCATAGGCAGCACGGAAACGGGGATGGCCGAGTACCGTTTCGGCCCGTTTGCCGTGACGCTGGGGCAGGCGTTCCTGCAGGGCCCAGATTTCCTGCATGGGAATGGAGAAGCGCTTGGGAATCGCAATGCGCTGCAGCTGTTCGGGCAGCAGTTGCTGGGCCCCCTTCTGCACGGCAGCCACCGGGCCCAGTCCGTTGGCGCGCCACTTGGCAATCTCGGGCAGCAGGGCCGGCCACAGCAGGGCTGCAAACAGGAAGGCCGGAGTGACCGTCTTGCCTTCGGCCAGGCGGGTATCGGTATTGCGCAGGGCCAGCCGGATCAGCTCGCTGCCGACCTGTTCCGGGTGCTGCTCGATGGCTTGCACCGTGAGCGGAAACAACGGGGCAAACAGGCCGTATTCCTGCAGCAGCAGGTAGATGCGTTCGGCACTGCCATTCAGGAACAGCTTGAGCACTTCCTCGTACAGGCGCGCTGCCGGAATGTCTTCCAGCAGATGTGCGAGCCGGTGGATGGGGTCGGCGGCTTCCGCGGTCAGCTCGAAGCCCGGCATGGCGGCAAAACGGATGGCACGCAGCATGCGTACCGGGTCTTCCTGGTAGCGCTGTACGGGATCGCCGATCAGGCGCAACTGCTTGCTGCGCAGGTCGGACACGCCGCCGGCAAAGTCATGGATGGTCCGCTGCGCCGGATCGTAATACAGGGCGTTGATGGTCAGGTCGCGCCGCTGGGCATCCTCTTCCAGGGTGCCATATACATTGTCGCGCAGGATGCGGCCACTGCTGTCCTTGGCGGCACGGCCGGAGACTGCATCCTGTTTGGTGTGGCTGCTGCGGAATGTGGCCACCTCGATGATTTCGCGGCCAAAGAGGATATGGGCCAGCCGGAAGCGGCGGCCAATGATGCGCGAGTTGCGGAACAGGCCGCGCACCTGCTCCGGTGTGGCGTTGGTGGCTACATCGAAGTCCTTGGGATTGCCGCCCAGCAGGGCGTCGCGTACGCAACCGCCGACCAGAAATGCCTGGAAGCCGGCTTCCTGCAGCCGCAGGGTCACATTGACCGAATGCCGGCTGAAGCGGTCCGGCTGCAGGCCGTGCTCCTCGAAGGGCAGGATGTCGGGTCCGGTTGTCCGGCCTGTGCGTGGCTTGCGCAAGGAGCGCATGATTTTTTTCAGCATGGTCTGTTTCTGTCACGGAAGAGGGGTTGTGCTGTGTTTCGCATGACAAGGACTGACCGACGGACAGGAGGTGTTGTACGGGAAACCAGGAAACGGGGAATTTGTAAAACGATCATGGCGCCGGATTTTAGCATTGCCGGCCGACAAGGTGAACGTGCCGGTGCAAAATGCTGTGACCGGGTGCAAGAAAACGTGCTGAACAGGAGAGATTCGGGCAGGCAGGAAAGGAAAAGGGAGGTCCGGAACCTCCCTTGGCATGCAGATGTATTGCTGTTGTTGTTTTTGTTGGTGCGCTATTTTTATTCTTGTTGTGCGGGCCCCGGGCCTCAGCAGCTGCTTTCAGATCAGCGGATTGCTTTGAAAGCTGACGCTGTCAACCTCTGTCGTGTGTGCCTTGCCAGGCTCTTGTTCTTGTTGTTTCACTGCGACAGCGCTGCAGCAATCCTCTTCAAAGTAATCCGTTGATGGAACTCCGTTTTATTTGTTCTTGTTGTTGTTTGTTGTTGATTGGAGCCGTGACGTTTTTCTTCTTGTTGTGCGTCTTGTTCTTGTTTGATGAATAACAAAGCAGAAGGCATGCCAGATATTGCATCTTGCTGTATTTGAAGAAAATTCTGTTTTGCGTGGAGCTGTGACAGCAAGCGGTAACAGTCCGGGTGTTACCGTGCTACACGACAGTGTTACCGCGGGAGATGACAGGTAACAGGTGGGGGGAGGGTTTGTGGCCACCCGGACAGAATGCCGGATGGCCGGAATGCCGGGTCAGACGCCCTCGGCAAGCTCTTCGCCGCCGAGCGCTTCGAGCAACTGCGGCAGGAACTCCTGCAGAGTCAGCATCATCAGGGTGAAGCTGGCATCGAACTGGCCGGCTGCATCATCGCCGCCGTCCTGATCGGCCTGCTCCTGCAGCAGGTCTTCAAAGCGCAGGCGCTTGATTGCCAGCTTGTCGTCCAGCAGGAAAGACAGCTTGTCTTCCCAGGCCAGTGACAGGCGGGTGACCAGCTTGCCGGCTTCCAGGTGGTTCTGCACCTCGTCACTGGCCAGGTCTTCACGCTTGATGCGGATGATGCCGCCATCTTCGGCGCTGTCACGCAGCTCGCATTCATCCAGCAGGATCAGGCCATGGGTGGCCTCATGGTTCTTCAGCCAGCCGGTAAGGGTGGCCATGGGGGCCTGCTTCACCGCCACCGGGCGTACCGGCAGGCTGCCCATGGCTTCCCGCATGGCGGAAAGCAGTTCTTCGGCACGCTTGGTGCTGGATGCATCCACATAGATGAAACCGTTGCGGCTGTCGATGGCGGCAAAGGTGGTGGACTTGCGGATGAAGGCGCGTGGCATCAGGGTCTGGATGATCTCGTCCTTGATCTGGTCTTTTTCCTTTTTGTACACCTTGCGCGCTTCGGCCGCCTCGATCTCGTCGGTCTTTTCCTGTACGGCATCGCGAACCACCGGCCCGGGCAGGATGCGTTCTTCCTTGCGTGCCGCTATCAGCATGAACCCCTGACTGGCATGCACCAGTGGGGCGTCCTCATCCTTGCCCCAGGGCGCGACAAAACCGTAGGTGGCCGCAACCTGGCTGCCACAGGGCAGGGCCGGCTTGCCAGCCAGTGCCTGCTCCAGTTCGTCCACGTCGAGTGGCTCTTCAAGATTCAGTCGATATACCAGCAAATTACGAAACCACATAGAAACACTCCATAAAAACAAGGCGCACATTATTCACGCGACGGCCGGTCAAGCCAAGTTTTGCCGTTGGCCGGTTTTGCGGCGAACAGGGTACTGACCGCCGGACTGGAAAATATTTCCATCGAGGACTTGCCAAACCGGAAATTACCCTCTATCATGCGCACCACTTCGAGAGACAAGGGTGATTAGCTCAGCTGGGAGAGCATCTGCCTTACAAGCAGAGGGTCGGCGGTTCGATCCCGTCATCACCCACCACTCTTGAACATTCCGATCGCGCAGTGGTAGTTCAGTTGGTTAGAATACCGGCCTGTCACGCCGGGGGTCGCGGGTTCGAGTCCCGTCCACTGCGCCATATTTTAAAAGCCCTTAGGTTGTTGAAACCTAAGGGCTTTTTTCTTATCTGTCGAAAAATCTCGGCTGTCTGTTTTTGGGGCGATTTGGGCTTCGTGACCAAACCGTGACCATTTCGTGACCGAGCCCCATAAAAAACCGGGATTCATTTTTTACCTGACGGTCACGGTTTGGGCCATGAAACAGTATCCAAAATATTACTGAAAGCGACGGTGCCCCCATGCGTGTGCGCTTGGAAAAACGAAGATCGTTTACTGTCAGTTGGTACGACTGCCTGTTAGATGGAGGGTAGCGACACTAAATGACGGAGGGGTATGCTGTAATCAACTTGCCCAGTACCATGAGTACAAAACACATATGTGAAGGTGATCATGATTACACGCCCAATGCCTTACTACCTTGTTTGCCGCCAGTGTGGCTGGAAAAAGTTGAAGCGCACGCTAGGTTGCCAGCCATCCCTTGAGCAAATCAAAAAACAGTTATCCTCCGTGGAACATCACTGCCCTAAATGCGGTAGTGAAGAGTTCTCATTTGAGCCAGCTAAAGGGTTAAGTGCCCAGTTACAGAACTGGTGGCAAGAACGCTTTGGAGATTAGCCATGCTGGGTTCGTTGAAGAGCTTCTTGAATCCGGATCCAAATTTGGATTTGCTACGGCCAGATCAGAAGAAAGAGCTGTCACTTCCAACTCTATGGCTGCTGGGAAAGACCGGTGCTGGCAAATCCTCACTTGTGCAGGGACTGACTGGCGAAAATGACGTAGTTATAGGCAATGGTTTTACCCCTTGCACCAAGACTGCTTTTGCTTGGGACTTTCCACAGGACAAGCCGCTACTGCGTTTTCTCGATACTAGAGGCTTGGGTGAAGCACACTACGATCCAGCGGACGACTTGCAGCTGTGCCAAGCGCAAAGCCATGCTTTGTTGATTGTGGCCAAGGTGGATGATCCTGAGCAAAGCGCAGTGTTAGCCGCAGTAAAAGAGCTGCGTAAAAAAATCAAGCATGTGTTACTCATTCACACCGAAATTAACAGTTTGGATTCTGCAGTGGCTCACCGTAACCAGGCCTATAACCAGCAGCAATTTGAGGCGGCCTGGGGTGCGGAATTGCCAGCTGTAGCGATTGATTTTGATTGCGACAACCAGATTTTCTTACATCGTAAGCAGCTGCTAGAACAAATTGCAGTGATGTTGCCAATAATTGGGCTGGCTCTGGAAAAAAAAGAGCACGCCAGCCTGGAAGAACAAAATTTTGCTCTGTTACGCAGTGATGTGCTTTGGCATGCAGGCATTGCCAGTGCTACGGACTTGTTTCCAGCAGTCGGTTTGGTGTCTGTACCAGCGATTCAGGGTAAGATGCTACATAGCTTGGCCAAACAGTATGCAGCTCAGTGGGATTACCAAGCACTGCGTGATTTTACCGGCATGCTGGGTGCAAGCTTTGGCGTGCAATATGGCGTCAGGCTGGGAGCCCGCCAGCTAGTAAAGCTGATTCCGGTGTACGGCCAAACCGCAGGTGCTGTTACCGCAGCCGCCATGAGCTTTGCCACAACCTATGCGCTCGGGCGCGCCGCCGCTTACTACTTCTATCAGAACAGCAAAGGTGAGCGGGTGGATAGTGAGGAAATGCAACGGCTGTATAAGGCTGCTTTCAAGCGTGGCGAACAGGCGGTGCGCAATGACTAACTTTATCCAGTGGCTACGGCTAATCAATCAAATGTCCCGTGGTGGCGCAGTCTTCATACTGATTAGCCTGGCTATGCCGGTTTTGCTATTGGCTGGTGTTGGTAGCTACTTTGTTGTCACCAGTGGTTACGGTTTAGCTTTGGTGCTGGTAATGCTGGGCTTGGTGCTAATCGGCCTGTTGCCCATTTACTGTTATCAGCGTAGCCAAAAAAAGCAGCGGACCAAGCTTATCGCTACTGACTATGTGCAGACTGATGCAAGTTGGTCTGAGCATGAGCAGGAAATTTGGCAGCAGCTTAACGACGAAATCGAGACAAAACTGAAAAGATGCAGTGATTGGGATTTTGCTCAGGTTAAAGAGCACAGCTTTGAGTTGGCGCTCGAAACTGCGCAAGCCTATGGTAAAAATGAGCTGGACTTCACCGTAATTGAAGCCTTGCAATTGCTCGACAAAGTGAGCAGCCGCTATATATGCACCCTTGGCGATATCGTCCCAGGTATTGATACGGTAAAAATTTCCCATGCCAAGAGCATCTACCACTGGCATGACAAATACGGTGCGAAGCTGAAAAGTACTTACCATGTGCTGCACTCCGCATGGCGCATATTACGCTTAACCAACCCCGCAACAGGCTTGGTGAGCGAGTTAAGAACGCAGTTGTTTGACAATCTGACCGAGCAAGGCATGAGCAACCTTAGGTACAACAGCTTGCGAGCTTTTTACCAAGAGTTGGTGCAGGTGCTAATGGATTTATACAGTGGCCGTTTTGAGCTGGAAGCACAGGTCATCACCAGCAGCACTGCCCATCAGGCCGACCAGCAACGGATGTCACCAGAACCAGACCGGCTTCGTATAGTTGTGGTTGGACAGGAAAATAGCGGTAAATCCTCACTAATCAATCAGTTACTACAAGCAATCAATGCTGAGGTCGGAGCATTACCGGTCACTGAAAATATCAACGTCTATGAGCGTCTGATTGACAATGCACTGGAGCTAAATCTTGTTGACACACCAGGTCTGGACGGCAGTGATGAAAAATTACAAACGGCTTACCAACAAATCCTCGAGGCTGATTTGGTACTGTGGTTGCTGCGTGCCAATCAACCAGCACGAGCTTTGGATGTGCAGTTGCAGGAAAAAGTAACCGCTTACTACAGCGATAAAAATCACATAAGCAAAAATCGTCCCGCCATTATTGCTGTGGTCACACAGGTTGATCGACTCAAACCTCGTAACCATTGGCAGCCGCCCTATGATTTGCATGCAAACGACAGTCCCAAGGCGCAAACCATAGCTGCAGCAGTGCAAGCCAATCGTGAGCTGTTAACCATTGCTGATGCAGTATTGCCGTTGGCTATTCCTGCCGGTCAGCAGGCGTTTGGGGTGATGGAGCTGGAAGCAGAAATCCAGAATAGGTACGAAACAAGCATCGCAACACAGCTCAATCGCCGCCGCCATGAAGCAAAACAAGGCAATAAAATTGCCAGAGAAACCAAACGATTGTTCAAACTGTGTGCAACAGGTGTAAGGCAGGTTTTCTGAGCGACATCAATTGACGCACCAGTATGTTGTCATAGCCTGAATCGCTATCGAGCTAAACCAAAATATCATGTGGAAGACGGCATTCTGCCACTGGTTAAAATGAGCTTGGTGGTATAAGGTCATTTTTGAAGTTTTGGTATAAGGATATAAGCCATATGGCGGACCCCAAGGATACCCTGCTGCGTCAGATCGTTACCTTGCAGCTGATTCCCAGGCTGCCGGGACGCATTGCTACCACCACTTTGCAGGAAAAGCTGGCCGAGCGCGGCTTTGACGTTAACTTGCGCTCATTACAGCGCGATCTGAAAGACCGCCTCTCGCTGCAATTTCCTCTGATTTGTGATGAAAGTGAAAAGCCCTTTCGTTGGAGCTTTGCCAGCGACACCCACATCAGCCTGCCGGGTATGGATACACCCACCGCACTAACCTTGCATCTGGCAGAAGAGCACCTGCGAACATTATTACCAGCTAGCGTAGCTGATTTGCTTAACCCACAGTTCGATGAGGCAAAGCATCACCTACAAGGATTATCCAGCAACAGTCTTGCTCAATGGGCACGGATGGTACGTGCATTACCTAATGGTAAAACACTAATTCCCGCACCAGTTGATGGCGAGGTATGGCGTTTGATTAGTGAGGCACTGTTAGGCCAGCAACAGATCAAGATTCAATATCTAAGCCGTAACCAAGGTGAGGAAAGAGAATTCCATCTACATCCGGCCGGTATGGTTTCGCGTTACTCCATCAGCTATCTGATTGCTCGCGTTGAGGGCTATGACAACCTACGACACTTTGCACTGCACCGAATCCGAGCCATTGAGCTGCTAAATGAGAGGTCGCAAGTGCCTGCCGATTTTGATATTGACCAATATATCCAGCAGGGTGCGTTCAGCATGAGTAGTGGCAAAGATACCAAGCTGGTTGCAGATATTCATCCGCAGCTGGCATGGATACTGCGCGAAACACCGCTTAGCCATGAGCAAAGCATTGAGCCGGTTACAAACAACGATTGGGTCCGGTTGGGGGCTGTGGTGCCGATGGACCTGGAGACGCTGTGGTGGATTATGGGACTAGGAGAGAAGATTAGAGTTAGAGAGCCGGAGGAGTGGGTTGAGGTAATAAAAAAACAGCAGGAAAAGCTATGTAGAATGTATCAAATGGACTAATGATAGCTTGTGTTTGTTAGAGGGCAGTAATTCGTCTTTAGAGCATGTGCGCTGCGAAATATGTGCATATATGCTGAGAACAATAACTCTAAAACTTGAAGGGACTCCAGTGCTTATGAGCGATGGCTATAAAAATTTGCTAAGTGATTTGACACAGAAAGAATGTGTTTATTGGCATAGACTGTATTCATCTTCCTAACCAATTTTTATTTTTACGACAAAAATCTGTGCAGTGGTGCAAGGTTGGATTGAGGTTTTTATGCATCTTGAGGGACACCTCCTATACATCGATATTACGCAAATATGTGGCATCGGCTGCGCCTTCTGTATGTATGCTGATAAGCACAAGGCGGGGATTAGCATGGAGCTTTCGACGCTGGCGAGGGAAAACCTTACCAGGTTGATCAATGGTTCGGATGTTAAGCGTATCTCCATCAGCGGTGAGGGCGAACCACTTAATAACGCCAAAGTGTTTCACGAGATTCTCGGCTTGTCCGAAGGCGGTAAGTCCTTCGAATTTATTACCAGTGGATTCTTTCCACACGACAAGATGGAAGAGTTCTACAGCTCTACAAACCAGATTGCCTTGGCTAATGGTGACACCTGCAACATCCGTCTGAGTACAGACAGTCATCATATTGAGCAGATCAAATGGCGACCCCACGGCTTCAGCTTGCACTACCTACAGCGTGAGCAACCCAGCGGGTTAAGCTTTTCCTTCCGTTCAATCGATACTGACCGCGATTTTACTCGCGAGTACCTGAAGTCCGAGCTGGCTTCTTGGGGGCTGGAGGCAGTCATCGAACCGGGAAGTGTCCTGGAAGATGTCCTGATAGCTGGTGGCGAGCGTTTCAGTATTGACTACAAAAACCTCGTTCACCCTGCACCCGAAACAGCGCCGGGATATCTGGACTTGCTGGGATACATAGAGGCAATCGAGTCAAAGGTGAATAAGCCTTTTACCTTTGGCAGCCTTAATAAACCGCCGCAAGCCAACGGTTTGGATGTCACAGTGAAACCTAATGGCGATATCTACCTTTATGGCATCGAAAATCAGCGTTTGAGCAACATTCACTTTAACCGAGTTGACTGGGAGTCAATCGTTGCTCACGTGCGGGAAACACCTCTGGCTCGAACCCTCTATACGCAACCTCTAACAGAGCTACTAGCGCGTTTAGAGCCTACAGAGCAATTGCATTCTGCCATTACCAAGGCGAACAACCCTTACTGGTTGGTAAAGGAGCTGGCATGCCACCCGGGGTTGCTGGAACATTGGGAGGCCGAATGATCGATTCACACAGCCACACCTTTTATTCGAAGCATGCTATCGGCACGGTCGACGAGTTAGTTCGCGCCTCGATTACTGCCGGCGTGACTGTGCTGACAATCACCGATCATGCGCCGTTCCCTGTGGATACAGATAATCGATTGCTTGAGTCGGAGCTTGATTGCTATTTCGCGGACATCGAGCGTGCTAAAGCACTTTACCAGGAGCAGATAACAATCCTGAGCGGCCTAGAGCTCGACTACACACCATGTACTGTCGATTTCAGCCATCAGCTGCTTACTCGTTATCCGATTGATTTCGCAATCGGTTCGATCCATTACGTTGAAGTCCCAGGCGAATCAATGGTGAAGGTGTGGGAGCTGCCACGCCTAGCGGGCGACGCGTTCCTAGATCGTTATTTTGCCAACCTAGAAGGTCTGTTAGACAGCGGCTTGTTTGATGCAGTAGGGCATGCGGACACATTGCTACGTGGAGTCCCGGAAGATGTTTTTCTGCGTCGTTTCGAACCTCTTCTGAAACCACTAGCCACAAGCGGTATTGCATTTGAACTCAACGCTTCAGGTCTTCGAAAGTCGAGCTTTGACTCTATAACGGGTAACGAGGTTAAAGGTGTATGGACTTATCCATCGAAGGAGTTGGTAACGCAGCTCATCTCACACGAGGTGCCTTTCACAATTGGCTCAGATGCTCATGACCCGAGGGATGCAGGAGCAGGTATTGCTGAGCTGCTAGAAACTCTGAAGCCTTTGGGGTTGCACAGTCTTAGTTATTACAAGAGACGTCGCCGAATCGATGTTGCTATCGAGAGCCTGTCGGTACCGAACGCACAAGCAAATTTGACAGTAGGACGTGAAAAGCCTTGAACATAATTTTGCCTAGAAGCACTGAATCATGGTCTGAAGTGCTTGAAAGCCCAACTGATATCCAGTTGGCTATGTTTCATGAGGCTTCCGCTCAGCCTCGAGCAAACGATGTGAAAACAGGGTTTCGTTCTTTTGCTGCGGACCTGTTTGCACGTCAACTTATCAGCATGGCCGAGTATGTTGCGGTTTTTGGCGGTACGGCTCTGAATTATCTTACTCCCGCCGGGGCGGGGGAGTTCCAAGATATGACCACAGGTTCCGATGCGACAGAGTTCGCTGGAATCTACAGTCGTGCAAAATACGGCAGTGTGAATGATATCCGGTTACTTGCAGACCAACTGGCAGATTACCTCTGTGAGGAGCTGGATACTCCTAATTCGCAATGGTCAAATCTGTTCGAAAACGCAAAGGCCTGTGGCGATAACGTTGTTTTGATGACTACAGGGTGGCGTAACGTGCCGTCTACGGCGAACGTGCTCTATGAAAGAGTGGTTGAGGATATCAATGTCAAGCTGGCGCATATGGGTCTTCCGACTATCATCAACGTCAAGTTACCTAGGATTGCTCCGCCCTGTGAGAACTACGCCAGCCTTAGTACCGAGGAACGTGAACGCGTAAATTTGATTCAGGATCACGTTATTCCGGATAAAAATTTCTATCGTCACAGCGGTGTGCACGTGATTTTTGGGGATGATGTGCTAGTTAGTGGGTCCACCGCTGACAAGGTCTTTTATGAATCAATGAGCAACGGAGCAAAATCGTTTCGCGCAATTTACCCTGTAGCGATCGACCCACAGGTAGCACTAAGAGATGCCTCTGTAGAGGATCAGCTGAATAGTGTGGTGGTCCAGAACCGTTTAGACGAAACAGTAGCCGAATTGCTGTCTACCCAAGGTTATCAACCTATCCTGCGCACCCTGCGTCTGTTGTTTGGTAAGGAAAACCAAGAGTCGCTTGCAGCTTTTTTACCGAAAGTTCCGGCGTTGACGTGGCTTGAGCTATACAAATCCGCATTGGGCAACGAATTTCTTGGACAGCCAGAATGTGCTCCTTCATTAGTGTTGCTTAGGGAATACCTGACAAGTACAGGATTGCTGAGACCTAATGGTGAGCTGATTCGTTCGTGAGTAATTACCTATAGGATTGTGGCTACTGATTGCTCTGTACAGATAAATCAACAGGAGCCAGCTTGAGAAAATGACACTGATACCTGTACTTAGCGAGCTCCTGGTACGTTTGCTTGATTGGTCCTTTGCGCTCATCAAACGGATTATGAAAAAAGACAGTAACGTCAGACATGTTGTTTTCGTTAACTGGAATGGAAAATATGGTGACGCTATTGTTTCGGCACCTATTATTCAGTTTCTCAGGTCATACTGTGGCATAAAGGCTAGTGTAATTACCAATGAGCCACTCCGTTCACTCTATTGCTCAGTGATACAAGTCGACTCTATCCACGTAATAGAAAGGGATTTTGGATGGATTGACTTGGTAAAATTAGCACGAGATATAAAGGGGTGTGATGCGGTTGTCCCGCTCTTCGGGAAACTTAGTGTTAAAGATGTTCTGTGTATATTTCTCTTGAGTCCCAAGATTGTTTTTAGCACAGATAGTGAATTAAAGTCGACATGCAAGATTTTTCTAGAAAAGTCTAGAAATACAGATGTATACGGGGTTTTTCAGTCTATTGCTGAAATCATAGCTGGTGAAAACCACTGTTTAGATGCTGCCTCACTTCCTGTCGAGGGGCATGGTTTCGCTAAGGGTTACGATTTTCTGATTAATCCATATGGAAGTCGAGACGATAAGTCAATTTCTATTGATAGAACAAAGTCACTAATAAGACACCTGGCAAGTCTGCATAGTGACCGAAGCTTTGGCGTTATGTACTCCCCAACCTCTAAGCGATCAGCATCACAGCTGGTGGATAGCCTGGATTTATCTAATGTTGAACTTGTAAAAGGCATAACCAGCTTTGAAAGCGTTATACCTATTATTCAGAAATCCAAGGTGTAGATCTCGGTGGTCGCCGTATCATTAAAAAAAA